>Ga0255783_10000801_pt1 | contig 35311 bp, 16 predicted proteins | sample 011ome_22_FD_179981 | JGI IMG/M metagenome (GOLD analysis project Ga0255783, IMG submission 179981) | Coastal salt marsh microbial communities from the Groves Creek Marsh, Skidaway Island, Georgia - 011507BT metaG (version 2) | ecosystem: Environmental > Aquatic > Marine > Intertidal zone >... | reverse complement strand
CATTTGTGCTAACGAATTAATCGATGGCTTACTGCGATTAAAATTGGTGTCAATTGCCACTACCCGGTAAACAAATTTATTCTTTATGTTCTTCGAAAGACTTTCTACATACTGAGTTTCCTTAATCGGAGATGAGTTCACGTTTATATAACGATTATCTTCTGGATTCTTGTGGTTTAAAGACTTTTGTATATAATAGCCTAAAAGGTCTGATTCTGAATTGGCTCTCCAGGAAAGTTTTATTTCTCCTGAAGTCGCTTCACTCAAAAAGTTTTGGGGAGCACTAGGTGGCTCAACATCTTTAATTTCAGTAAACATAAGCCCTGATAACGACTCATTACCTGCAATATCTACTGAAGAAACAGAAAAATAATGCCCGCCTACGCTCATTCCGGCTAAGTTATACGATTTTATCTCTTTTGGGATTAACTCTGCATTTACTTTTATAAAGGAGCTATCCGGATTCTGACTAGTGTAAACATTATAACCAGCCAAATCAACTTCGTCAATTGCCTCCCACACCACATTGACTTTTCCTATCACCGAGTTGGGCGTCAACTTCAGCCCAAAAGGCATTTGTGGAGGAATAAAGTCTTGCATTGGTGCAGCTACTTCTACTGACATTTCCGACCTCTGATTAAAATAGTCTACTGCCTGAAACTTATACATATAAGCTGTTTCGTACACAATATTGGTGTCAACAAAGAAAATAGAATTCTCATTATATTTTTTAGCGCTTTTTGGCTGAATCGCCCTAGGTCCAATTGTTGTTATTTTTTCATATCCATCTTTTCCGGCCTCTGTCCTATAAATTTCTACCCCGTAGTATCTATATAATTCAGGTTTCCAATTAAACGTAATGTAATTCTTTTTCCTATTCAATGTTGGATTTTCCGGAGGCATTGGTTTGCTGTACTCAGAACACATTATTTCTTTGGACTGAGCAAGCTCTTGCTCTGCTGCGCCATTAACCAATGCTATTTTATACGTATATTTTGTGCCTTTCTGGGCGGTTTTATCATGGTACATAATTCCACTATAACCAGCCATTTCATTGTTATAAATTGACTTAATCAGAACAAAAGCTCGAATTATACTAACTCTTAGGTCTTCGTAAGGAGATGCAATAAGGGCTGCATGCAAGTCAGATTCTTCTTTGTTCAAACCATGGCCATCAGGCAAAGATTTCCGCGGAACAATCGGCGTTGTATTCAACTTTGTCCAAGAAGCGCTTTCGGAACTCCGATAAACATTGAACCCTTCCGGATGATAGAGGTATTCATAAATCCATTTTAACTGTATGCCTTCTCCTGATACAAAGTCGTTGGAAACAAACAATTCCGCCTCTCCCTGTGCCTTAGCTGTTTGAGAAAATAATATAACTATGTAAAGTATCTTTTTCATTTATTTAAAAACTCGTATTAAACGACATATCAAAGCTTGCGCTTATAATATCTAGAACGGTAATATAGCCGCTTAGACTGCCCGAAACCTCTGTCTCTGTTTCTAAGAATTTTGCCAATAGCTCCCCTGAAAGACCAGCCTCAGCTAAGGTGCAGGAACCACTAATACCGACAGCCCAATAACTGGCTCTTATCGCAACGTATAGGTCTAGCCAAATTCCCGCTTCTAATAATTGAAATTCAGGATAGAGCTCTGCCTTAGCTTTGACGCCCAGCTCAGCTGCTGCCTCAGCCGATAAGCCTGCTCCAATAACACTACTTCCGATTTCAACAGAAGCACTTGCTCTCCAACCCACAAAAACACCCAAATCAACCGTTGTGGCAGAAGAAGTCGACTCGATGCCTAACCATCCTCCTCCTCCAAATCCAGAACATGTGGGATAAACCTCTATTCTTTGCTCTTCGGTACCAAGGTCCAGTTTAAACCTACTAGGAGATACATCAAGCGCCATAGCACCTTCAATACAAACAGGACTATTTCCTGCAACAGCTGCATTTGCCACAAATCTGCTGTTTTCACTGTCAAATGATAACTCTATCTGTCCCCTAATACTTCCACCACCTTCATCTGCAATACTATTAGTGAGATGTGTAGGGCCATCCATAGCTTCTACAGTTCCTGATCCCTCCAAATACTCTGCTTCTGGTGGCACAGGCTCCGAACCGGTTATTGGTGTAATTCCAGACTCATCCTTTATAAATCCATAAACTGAGGAACCATTAATAAATCTAGTTTCTATATTTTTTTGAGCGTCAACAGTAAAAGAAACTTCACCAAAATCAGGAGACTCTACACCAACCGTAACATCTTCATTTCTTTCTCCTTCTACATAAATAGTATGTCCATAGGCAGTTACATCAACTCCTGGCTTATTGCCTCCGCTTCCTCCTCTGATGCCTAGCTCATAATCTCCTTGCTCGTATGTAACATAGTGTGTGGGAGTAAACAAGCCTATGGTTCTCTCTCCATCGGTCATTTCAATTTCCAAGTCCTTACTTAACGTTGCTGAATAATTTCCATCCACAAATGAAAGTTTTTCATCTTGCGTTAACGCAACGCTTTTTGTTCCGTCTTTTAGCTCCAAGAAATTATCATCTCCACCGATAATCAACTCTGTGCCATTGTCGCTATATTTTGCACTGTTGTTATTAACTTCAATAAACCTTGAATCATCAATATCAACGTGTAAGTATTCCTCATCGTTAATGGCAAAGTGCTTTCCTGAATAATCCACTTCAAAACCAGAATTATTGACGAAAAATCGATCTTCCCCATCCGTTAACTCTATTGCTTGAGCGCCTTCCTCATTAAGCACGGCTATACCTCTATCTCCGTCGCTCATAGACAGACCGCTTGTGCCAAGCTCAAATGACCTTGTTCCATCCGAAAAGCTTAGAGACTCTCCATTGCTAAATTCCGCTTGGATATCATCATACGTAAAGCTTACTTTTTGATCTGCTTTGTCGATAGACAGACTTTTGTTAGCCCCATAAGCCAAGCCAAAGGCACTTTCACTTAAATAAATACTGTTATCATCTTGGCTCAAAGCAAGTTCGTCTTGAGACAAGTCAATAGTTTCTGTTCCATTCGTGAAGTATAATGCCTCCGAACCCAATCTAACTTCGTTTTCTGCATATTGAAGGCTTAACAAATGTTCTTCTATTTTTAATTTTTTGTCTTCAGACAAAATAATTTCCATTTCTTCTGGACTTAAACTAACAGACTTACCATCCTCAGCTAGACTCATTCCCTCCGGAGAAATCGCCAATGACCTATTTGGGTCGTTGTAAGTGATTTCTTTTTCATCCGAAATAGTAAACGACTTGTCATCGTGCGACGCTGTTAAAACGCCTCCTGTATATTCCAAAGAATTTTGAGCATCGTAAGCCAAATAGCTTCTTTCTTCACTTAATATCAATTGCTTGTCTCCTTCTATGAAGGATAACTCCGTAGGAGAAACGCTATAGGCCCTCCCCTCTTCGGAATAGGATAGCTCATCTTCCGAAATTGCAAGGGCTTTTCCATCAAAATTCACCTCCAATCCGTTTTGTGGATGGATTTTAAAGTTTTTCCCTTCCTCATATTGAACAAATAGCTCGTTTTCTTGGTTATAGCTCATTTGTTTGTCTCCGGACTGAGCAGAAATACCCGTATTGCTAATCGTTGTACTATTATATCCATCCGTGTAGTTCAGCCCCTCTGCTGCAGAAGCAGATACTTCATAATTATCGTAAACCAAAGAGCCTTCTGTTGGTGTTAGTCGTAATTGATTTGTTGCGCCTTGCTTGATCGTTAGGTCACTTCCCTCCAGAGAGGCCTCGTAATCATCATATTTAACTGAGTAGTTGCTTCCTTCTTTTTTGATTAAAAGGTCGTTTCCAGAAACATACCCTCTAATCATCCCGTCTTTTAAGTCGGCAGCACGAACATAAATAGAGTCGGCACCTTTCAATAAAGTAACAGCACTATTTGCTCCATCTATATAAGGCCTTACTTCAACATCTCCAAATGTAAAAGCTTGAGACCAATTAACGTCGGGAACAGATGGGAACTCCACCCCTGAAAAATCTATCATTGACAAGTCCATGTTTGGAAAGTCAAAGCCGGTAAAGTCAATCATCGAAAAGTCGATGTTTGCCCAATCAAGGCCAGAAAAGTCAATCATTGATAAATCCATGTTTGGAAAATCAAACCCTGTGAAATTGATCATAGACAAATCCAAATTTCCAAAATCAAATCCTGAAAAATCTAAACTTGACAAATTAATTCCAGATAAGTCAATGCCTGTAAAATCAATCATTGCAAGGTTAATATCAAGGAAACTAAAACCAGTAAAGTCAATATTGCCCAAATCAACACTTGGCCAATCTATTGTTGGCAATGAAATGCCTGTAAAGTCAATGCCTGTAAAATCTACCATTGATAAATCAAGGCTAGACAAGTCCAAACCTGTAAAATCAATACCTGATAAGTCTAGGTTAGGTAAATCTATCATCTCAAAACTTCCCAAAGAAGATAAATCAATGCCCGAAAGATCAAGATTTCCAAAGTTTACTCCCGAAAAATCTATCATTGAAAGATCAATTCCTTCGAAACTAAAGCCGGTAAAGTCAATCCCTGAGAAATTCAAACCAGATAAATCAACATTGGGAATAGTTATACCTGAAAGGTCAATTCCAGAAAAATCAATTCCAGAAAGATTAATGTCCGACATTGAAAAACCAGTGAAATTTAGGCCTGAAAGATCCATTCCAGATAAGTCGATTCCAGAAAAATCAATAGATGACAAATCAATTCCAGAAAAATCAATTCCAGAAAAATCAATTCCATCCAAATCAATACTTGAAAAGTCCAATGCAGAAAAATCAATTCCAGAAATGTCAACTGCTGAGAGATCAATTCCGCTGAAGTCAACTCCAGATAAATCCAATTGAGAAAAATCAACTTTTCTCAAATCTAAGACATCCGTCATCGATGCATTTGAATAATCATATACCTCTTCATCGTCAACATAAACCTTTTTGTTTTGAACAAGTAAACTGTGACCTGAATAGCTAACATACTCCCGATCATTACCCAAAATAACTTTTGCTCCCATGCCTTCATATTCAATTTCCTTTAAAGACCCTTGGACCGTTCCCTTTAATGAATGGTCGCCTTTGGTAAACACCGTTGTATAGGCATCATCTTCTTTTTGAGCCGATATGCTAAAATCATTTGTCAAACCAAATGTGATTCTCTGAAGTGTGGGAGAGTAATCTAAATCAGACACAATATTTCCTTTTTCGAATCCAATACCAAATGATTCACTTGATAACGAAGCGCTTCCATCCATTTTTAAGTCGCCTTTTTCAAATTCAAAACCGCCACTTTCGTTGTTAATGTCTCCGGTAACAGTTACGTCTAAGTCTCCCCGAGCAAAACTGATCGAACCTGCGCCGCTCGTATTTGCTGATAAACCAAATGACCCCAATGAATTCGTCAACCCAATTCTTCCCGTATTCCCGGCAATACTAGCAGACACTGTTTGTCCATTTCCATTATAGTATACAGAATCAAAGTCTGTCGATGTTCCATGTGAAAGGTATAGGTGGCTACCAGCATAACCTAGCCCAAGACCAATTTCACTTGAATATTTATAAAGACCAACACCTAAGTTACCATCATTATATCTCATGAAGCCAGTGCCGTCTGATCTCCTTGTTAATGAAGCTGGCCCAGAATACATGTGTATAGAATCATCCAAAATCGCGGTAAACTCTAAGCTTGATTTCTTGATATCTATCAGGCCAGTGTTTTCTGTTTTATTTCCTTTTAAATGGATAAAATCCCCTCCATCTCCAACATAAATTTCTCCCGCTGTTTGCGGAATGTTTACACCAAGCCTCGTTTCAATATTTCCTTTTTTGAACCCGATAAGTCCACTTCCGTCGTCACTTCCCTCAATAGAAAACTCGTATTCACCTGAGGATACAAAAAGAGAAGATTCCATTTCTCCTACAACCCCTCTTACTGTATTGTTGTCAATACTAATATCCAATTCGCCTGTCGCGTTAGCGGCTCCTTTCGCATAAATACTATTCGCTCCATCGGTCAACAATAGAGATCCGGATTTTTCTTCTAAATCAGCATCCACTTTAATTTGATTGGAGCCTTTAATCACCTCAATCATACCTTTGTTCTGATTGTTTGACTGAACATTTAGCTCAACATCTGAAAAAGCAATATTAATATATGACGAGTCTTCCGTAACTCCTGAAGCTAGAACCTTGTCGTCAAAAGACAAAGCAATATTGCCTGTGTTGTTTGTACGGTCTGCAGCTATAGTAAATTCAGCTGTATTGTCTTTATAATGAACGCTTCCTGCCGTACCTTCGGTATTACCTGAAATGCCAAACTCTTGTTCTCCATTTTTCAACAACAGAGAACCCTGACTACTTTCTGTTAATTCTGCAAACAAGCGCTTGTCTCCGCTTACCAAATCAATATGACCTGTATTATCTTCTAAATCAGCTCCTACATCTATTCTAGTGTCGCTCACGTCAAGTAAAAAAGAACCTCCTTTTCCATATTCTCCTGAAACACCTAAGGTAACTCCCGAAGTGTTTAGAGCAAACGAAGCGCTCTTTTCAAGCGTGTTAACGCTTGTGCTCATTGCCAAACCATCAATCGATAGATCGAATGAACCTTCGCCAGACTCCTTGTCTCCGGAAATACTAAACTCGTTCGTTCCTGCCGCTAAGCCAAGATAAGCAGAACCAGCTGTATTAAAGCCTGTTTCAAATTTTAAATCACTTGATAATTCCAAATTCAGGTATCCGCCGTCCGTTTCAACTCCGAAATCAATCGATTTGTCTCCATATGCAAAAGCCAAGGTTCCTGTTTTATTAGACCTGTTAATTCGAGTTGCAAAAGAAACGTCGTCATATGTTAAATCTAAATATCCCTCATTCGTTCCTTGAATCCCTAATGACAATGATTTACCGTCCAATCCTAATCCCACTCCAAAAGAACCCGCCGCATTGGCCTCAAAGCTCAGGCTTCCCGGACCTTTACTATAGTTAAACCCGATTCCTGGTGTAGAACCTAACTCTGCGTCAAAACCAAAAGCCAGATCTCCTTTGGTAAAGTCCATAGAGCCTTTTGTTAGGCCCTCTGCTTCGATTGTTAAATCCCCACCACCAACACTAAACGTTAAGCTTATCGGACCTATTGCCTCCAAGGCTTCCTCCACTATTGCTTCTCCAACTGCAGATGTCATTCCTCCTCCAGCGGTTCTTCTATTTGAATTCAAAAACGAACCGTCACCATTCATTGAAATAGTAAAGTCTCCGGATTCTAAAACTTTGATTTCTGCTCCCGCATCAACAGCAAAAAGGGTTCCTCCTGTTTGATTATCAATGATCTGCATGTACAGCCCTGCGCCAAATGCCATCTCTGGATCAATTACATATTCCGTTTCGTTTTTGGACATATGGTGATAAATCTTCCCCTCCATTGCCACTAAATTGAATAACGGAGGAACCGGAATACCCAAACCTTCTCTATCGTTAAAATACGCATCGAAATACCAAAACTTCACGCCATCTCTATCTCCAAAAATCATATTCGCACCAACATCTATTTGCGTAGGAACTTTAAGGCTGCCGTTTATTCCTCCTCTGAATGATGTTCCCCATGTGGGGTCGTTATTCGACAGCTTTAAGTAGCCCTCCATATTGACGATTACATTATCAATACCTATGAACATTTCGTAAGTTGTCAATGTTGGTTCACCGGGTGTTATGTCAGTTGGGACCGAAATAGAAGGTTCAGGCTGAGGATTTGAGGCTCCAAATTGAGGTAAGACAACGTCTGAACCCACTTCTTCTACGCTTGAAATTGCCAATAATGGAGGTCCGCTTTCTCCAACAACATCTTCACCCATATCTAGAGAGGCAACATAGGAAAACACATAATTTCCATTAAATAAAGCAGCCCCAACTTCTTGAACATAGGTTGTAAACCCTTTGTACTCGCCTTCAACTTGGGTGTCAAGCGCTTTCGATCCACTTCTTGAACCAACACCAATGGTATTATCGCCATAAACTCTGAAGTCCGAAATTCCATTAACATTAGCTCCTACGCCAACTAGCTCTGCATCAATCTCTAAGTCCATTCGCTCATTATCTGCAAAAACAGCTCGATTTATATCAATATTTACTCTATTCTCTCCGCCATAAGGGTTAAATATAATTTCTCTTTGGGTTAAATCTTCTATTAAGTAGCCCTGCGCCAATCCATCATCTGTAATTGGAATTTCAAATTCAAAAGGATCTATTTTGTCAATCACTGGAATTTTTATATCTCCTACTATTTTACTGTCTATTACCTGATTGTTTTCAATATTGAAGTTTCCGGAAACGGTAGTTGTAAAACCATTAAATGTTATTCCTTCATCATCTAGGGAAAAATTATAATCTAAATGAAGGCCGTCATTCTTTAGCCAAAAATCTGCTTGACTTAAGTCCTCAACTTTGTCAACATTCTGTTGGATTAATAATTGACTCGATTCATCCAAACCGTCACTTAAAAAACGAACTATAAACTCTGAGAAATAAAGCCCTTTCCAGCTTGGGTCGCCAGACAACTTTCCTGGAGAAGCACCTTCAGAAAGGTCAACAATAGCATTATTTGGAATAAACAAAATGTTGAGATTATCGACGGGCTTAAATGAGTTCGTTGCGGTATTTATTAATCCCGCTGCTTCAAAGTAATAAAGTGATGGCTGACCATAAAATGCAATAGAATAAGGCATACTATTGTCCGTTTTAACCTGGTCATTGGTAGTAAACAAACCGTTCAAAGAGAGAGAGAAAGAACCGTTTTCCAACCTAAACATAGAGCTTTCGTTTAAGGTTATTTTAAACTCATAAGGCTCAAGAAGCTCATACTCAACAGCTGAAGGAAGTGATGGCTGACCTGTTAGCTGGTAGGATGAGTTTAAACCAAACCAAACTTCTGCTGACCTTAGCTCAGCAACTCCTTGCTGAGTCGTTGCGTGAGGAAAATCCCAAACTACGGAACCTAAAATCTCTAAACCAGAAGCTTTGATCTTGCCACTTTCCGTTTCCACTAATGCAGTTCCATTCTCCTCATCAAAACCGGAGACCTCTATGGGGTCTCGTGCTGATAAATCAAATTCTGCAATTCCCGAAACCAAAACATGTTTCGACCCCACCTCGTTTACCGTTAAGTTTTCAAATTCAAACTCAACTATATCTTCTTCATCGTCGGAAATTTGAACTCTTCCCACTCCTGATAAATTATCTAATTCTGAGTTGCTAAGGGAGGCTATTTTTACAATATTTCCTCCAGCATAAAACTCTTCAAGAACGGGGGCTGAATAAAAAGTGTATATCTCACTCTTTGCAACTTCTTGGACTCCTGTATAGGCCGTTACTTGCCAAATGTATGTTGTTCCCGGCTCAGTTGTTTGGCCTAAAGAAAACCCTGCTCCGTTTGACGAAGAAGTGGTAGGTAAGTTCTCCACATACCAATCCGGATTTGCATCCATCGCGTCTTCCTTTTCCTGTCCTTCGTTCAACTCTTTTACAACAGCCATATAATTAAACTCCTGTCCTGGCACACCTAAATCACTGACATTCCAACCAAAAGACTTAGACTCAAATTTTCCAAATATGTGCTCATCCTCAGGAGCTGTTATAGCCAAGTTGCCATCATGTGGATATCCATAAAAGAACCAGCACCATTCGCTAAAACCATTGTTTCTATAAATATCTTTTCCCTCTCCATCGACAGCTCTTACTCTATAAACATATTGCTTTCCTGGAGTTAGCATAGAAGTGGTATTAATACCAAAATCTATTTGATTTTGAGTCTGATTAATAAAGTCGGACTCGTAAACTAATAATGCGTGGTTGTTTGCAACAGCAAAATAAGGGTCGCTACCTTCTTCTGTCACTTCATAAACGGATAATTGATAAAGGCTATTTATTGCAATCGTAGGAGATGCGCCTCCAGCAATTTGCCATGAAAAGCTCACAATCTGCGGATCAGAAGGAACCACAACTCCCTCACATGCAGGCTGTAACGTAACTGGAGGAGGCTCAAAAAAGATAAATGCCGGAGCGCAAGAAGGCAGAGACAATGGAACTCCAGAAACGTAGTCTAGCACCTCAATGCAAAAGTTGTAAATTCCTTCCGGAAGCTTTCCGCTTTGATTAAGGCTTGCAGCTGTAATGCCGTCTAAGTCTACATTATTAACATCAAGGTATTGAGAAAATGCAGAGCCCTCAATAATTGACGGAATACCTGAGGTCAGATTAATTGGACTCGTTGGAAGAAAGTTTTGTTTTGTTCTAATTTTGATTCCTTCACCTTCAATTGTAACTATTAGTCTCACATCCCAAGAAGGTTCGTTTAAATCGTTCAAGGTTATTATTCCCTGTAGTGCATTTGATCCTATACCATAATACTCATTCACATAAACTGGGTGAGGTGTGTTCATTATAGTAGTTGCAGAAACCGGCAACTGCTGACTATTTCCGAAAAATGGCAGAAACAATATAAAGCCTAATATTTGATATATTCTATTCATATTTTACTCATTAAAACGCGTAGTTATATCCAAGTGAAATGGTAGTTTCTTGCGTGTCTGTAGTTGCGTTGTTTTTCCCGATAGTTGAAAAAATCAAATTAAATGCGTGGTGTCGATTTAATTTAAATGTTCCCATGCTTTTAACATTTAAAACATAGCCATTATCCGCTCCACCTAAAAATGTTTTTAAAGCCGAGGCGCTAGCTGAAGCGCTTATTCTCCCACTTAAAAACCTTTTATTCAAACCTAAAGTCGGCCCTACCGAAACAATATCATATGTCTCTGTAATGTTCTTGGAGGCGTTAATCGCAGAAACCACGTTTAGACCTGACTTTAAATGCCCATATTGAAAACTAACGCCTCCATTATAAAGCGTAGTGTTGTCTATGCCATTGATTTTGGCATTTTGAAAATTACCTCTTATCGACGCGGCAATTCTCCGAACATTATTTGCCTTTGCATACATAAATTGAAGATTGGCATTTTTAGTAACCTGAGCATAGCGCATTGTATCTAATGTATTAACTATTGCCATATGGCTTTGTGAGTTAAAATTAGAAAAAGCACCGTTAACCATGAAGTTCTCGTTTATATTGTAGTTTGCCGACAAGGAAGATATTAACCGCAACATCTCTGACGCCTTGCTATCATCTAGATTGTTTCTCTGAAAACCTGCACTCCCAGCTAAAGTTAACTTGTTTTTTAGCATTCTAAGCGATGTCTTTCCCTGAAGGTCTTCAAAGTCATTATTTAAATATACAGAACCCATGGTTTGGTACTCCGGATCAATTCGACGATAACCAAAGCCTACCTTAAACTTCTTTTTATTGTATTCTAAATCCGCTTTTACAGCTTTTGAAAAAGAACTAGATGCATTTGCATGGAATAATGGTTCTATATTATTTAGATAGGAAAACCCCTCAAGAACTGTTGGGTCCAACCTGAGGTCTTTTGTAAATGCACTCCAATCTATTTCGCCCTTAAAAGAAAGCTCTTTTGATAACTTTTGTTTTGTTGTTAAGCCAAAAATTAAATTCTCACCTGGTTTTAATGTTGCATCGTTTGCAAACGACGCAATAGACGCTTGATCATCTTTAGCTCTAAAAATAACAACTCCAACATTGTTTTTTGACGACCCTATCTCAACCATTCCTCCCATACCCCATCGCTCAAAACTAGGAGAACCCACAACCTTTCCGTCTGTGTAGTAACCATCTACCGCCCTAGCGAAACGTCCATAAAGGGCCTTCCCTCGTACAATTGAATTTTTCGGAGCGATCTCAATACCTACTCCCAAAAATTGGTTTCCGCTTAATGAAAAATCAGAAAACTTTAAAGACCTATAGCCTAAATGAGCTGTAATGCCCTTATACTTTGGACTAAGGCCATATTGATTAAAGGGTTGTGTAAAGTTTCTTTCTTGCTGATTCATAACAGCAGAAAAAGGAATAGAGACCTGTCCTATTTTAATGTTGATATTTGCTCCTAACTGCCAAAAAAATGGATCTCTTTGAGAAAGGCTTGTGTCATTAATCATGTAAGCTGTTCCGATAGAAGAAAATCCTCCAGAAATTTTAACTTGCTCTTTAGCCTTTTTAAACAAAGACAAACTATCTTGACAATAGAAAGAAGTCGAAACAAATAAAAGAATGGTGATAAAATTAAACTTCATACAAGTCAAAATATTTTGTGAATATAGCTTTTTTCTAATGAAAAAATAAAACCGATTTGATGAGCTCGCCTATAATAGGGTTAAGCACAAATAACAAAACTCTCTCCAAGTAACCAAGGAATTTAAATTAACCACTTGATAACAAAAGACCTAACCCCTCTTCCGTTTAAAAGTACTTATTCCTTTTTTGGTAGAAAAAAATTACACCACAACATTAATAATCCGCTTCGGAACTACTATCACTTTTTTAGGAGTTTTGCCGTTCAAGTAATGTGCTGTTTTTTCATGTTCAAACAGCTCTTTTTCTATTTCTACTTTCCCCATTGTTGCGGGTAGTGATATTTTGAAGCGCATTTTACCGTTAAAAGAAACGGGGTATTCGAAATCGCTTTCTACTAAGTGAGATGCTTCAAGTTTTGGCCAAGAAGCAACGGTCACACTAGAGGTGTTTCCTAGTAAATACCATAACTCTTCTGCTATGTGCGGTGCAAATGGCGAAACCAACACTACCAAGTCTGAAAGAATTGCTTTGTTGTTGCATTTTTGAGAGCCCAATTCGTTAACCGCAATCATCAAGGCGCTGACTACCGTATTAAAAGAATAACGCGTTATGTCTTCGGTTACTTTTTTAATTGCTTGATGCAATGACTTTAAACTCTCTTTTGTTGGCTCCTGATCGGAAACAGAAAAGCTCTCTCCCTGGTGAAAAAGGCGCCACAGTTTTTTTAGAAAGTTATTTACTCCGCTAATTCCTTGAACATCCCATGGTTTTGCCTGCTCCAGGGGACCTAAAAACATTTCATAGCAACGAAGCGTATCTGCTCCGTATTTTTCAACCAATTCATCTGGAGTTTGTACGTTATATTTCGACTTAGACATTTTTTCTATTTCTGATCCACAAATGTACTTTCCTTCTTCCAGCACAAACTCCGCATCAGTAAATTCAGAGCGCCCTTTTTTAAACCCATCAACATTCAGTTCATCATTTACGACATTTGAAATATCTGCATGTAGTCGTTGGGTTTTATATCCTTTCCTTAAGCCAAAAGAAACAAATTTATTTTTACCTTTCACCTTATATACAAAACTTGATCTTCCTAAAATCATTCCTTGATTAATCAACTTTTTGAAAGGTTCGTCAAAAGAAATATACCCCATATCGCACAAGAACTTTGTCCAAAAACGAGAATACAATAGATGTCCGGTTGCATGTTCCGCTCCGCCAATATATAAATCAACTTGATTCCAGTATTCCGCTTTTTCTTTATTTACAAATTCCCTTAAGTTATTAGGGTCCATGTAACGTAAAAAGTACCAAGAAGAACCTGCCCAACCTGGCATTGTGTTGTACTCCATTCTGTCTCCTTCAAAAACATCCCAGGCAGATTTTTCTGCTCTAGCCAATGGTGGCTCACCTTCTTCCGTAGGTAAATATTTATCTACTTCTGGAAGTGTAACAGGTAGCTTTTTATCTTCAATTAAATAAGGTGTGTCTCCTTTGTAATAAACAGGAAATGGCTCTCCCCAATATCGCTGCCGCGAGAAAATAGCATCGCGCAACCTATATAGCGTTTTACCTTTTCCAATGCCTTTTGCTTCGATAGCCTCAATCGCTTTTACAATACTTTGTTTAACGGGTAAGTTGTTTAAAAAGTCAGAGTTTGCCAATACAGCGTCTTTGTCTATGTAAGCATCTTCCGAAATATCTTTCCCTTCAAATATATTTAGTATGTCTATTCCGAAGTGCTTTGCAAAATCGTAATCGCGCTGATCTCCTGCTGGAACTGCCATTACAGCCCCTGTGCCATAAGAAGCCAATACATATTCTCCAATCCAAATTTCTACTTTTTCAGCTGTAAAGGGGTGTAAAGCATAAGCCCCTGTAAATTGGCCCGTAATATCTTTTACATTCGCTTGTCTATCTCTTTCTGTTTTCGCAGCAGCTTGCGTCTTGTATTCTTCAATTGCGGTTTTATTATCTTCCGTTGTGATTTGATCAACCAATTCGTGTTCTGGAGCTAAAACCATAAAGGTAACGCCAAAAATTGTGTCAGGTCGGGTGGTGAAAACTTCGATTTTATCCTCTCTTCCTTCCACTACAAATTGCACCGTACATCCTTGAGATTTTCCAATCCAATTGCGCTGTTGCTCTTTTAACGAGTCAGAAAAGTCTACCTCATTCAACCCCTTCAATAACCTCTCTGCATAGGCAGAAATTCGCATACTCCATTGGCGCATTAATTTTTGTTCAACCGGATGTCCGCCGCGCTCAGAAACCCCATCTTTAATTTCATCATTTGCTAATACCGTTCCCAGCATAGGGCACCAGTTTACCCAAGAGTCCGCTAAGAAAGTTAAACGATAATTCATCAAAATCTTGCGCTGTGTTGAATCGTCCCAACTGTTCCAGTCTTCAGCAGAAAAAATAGGGACCTCATCACAAACGGCGTTTACATTTGAATTTCCTTCTTTTGCAAAAACATTGGTAAGTGTTGCAATGTTTTCTGCTTTGTCAGTGTTTTTGTTATACCAAGAATTAAATATTTGCTTAAAAATCCATTGCGTCCATTTATAATATTCTGGACTTGAGGTGCGCACTTCCCTATCCCAATCGAAAGCGAATCCCATTATATCAAGTTGCTTTCTGTAACCATCAATTACATTTCCTTGTTTATCAACTCCTCCATCAATGTTCACCTTTGTGGTTATTGCTGGGTGCTGTCCTGTTTGAATTGCATATTGTTCTGCAGGCAGACCAAAAGAATCATATCCCATTGGGTGCAAAACGTTAAAACCTTCATTCTTTTTGTAACGAGCATATATATCCGAAGCTATATATCCGAGCGGATGCCCAACATGCAGTCCTGCCCCTGAAGGATAGGGAAACATGTCTAAAACATAAAACTTCTCTTTTGAAGAGCTTTCTGTTGCTTTATACGTTTTGTTTTTGCGCCAGTCTTTTTGCCATTTTTCTTCAATGGCTTTGTGGTTATATTCACTCATTCTAATGTTGTTTCAGCCGCGAAAATACACAGTTTGGATGTAAGAATAAAATTTTAACTCGCTGCTTTATTTAGCAGCATTCTTACTTATTTGGGCAACAATCTTTGCCAACGGCTTCTGGAGCATGTCACCATCTTCTGAAACTAGGTTTCCATTTACTGCAAACCTTTCAGGATCTCCTTTTGAATTTATTTGATCTATAACTCCGATGCTTTTGAATTTGAAGACCTTATTTCGAATTACAAGAGTGCTACCTATTAGTCCTTTTGCTTTTTCTATAAGAGTATCTAGTTGGTTTGGTTTAAGGCTCATGTTCTTTTTTAATTTTGGCGCAATGTAGGTATAAAATTGTTTTTAATGAATATAAAAAGGGAACCCAAATTTAGCTCCCTTAAATCTTCTATGTGTATTTATTTAGAAACAACCAATTTAGTTGCAGAAACAGTGTCATTTGAAACTAGAACAAGCGAGTATACACCATTTGCAATTGCATTCAACTCAATATTTGTTTTATTCGAATTAATTCTTTGAGAATGCACCTTCTTTCCGTTTAGGTCAAGGATTGACAATTCAACATTTGAGTGATGTCCATAAGTTTCAATGGTAAACACTCCCGATGAAGGATTTGGATAAACAGAAAAATTGTTTATGTCAGCTTCTTCCATTCCTGTACAGTCAATTAGGTCAACCGTAATTGTCGTTGATGCGTCAGCACAAACACCGTTTGACGCCGTATAAGTAAACTGATACGTTCCAGCGTTTAAGGAACTTACTTGAAGACTTGCCCCTGTTAGCAATCCTGTCCCTGTATCATCATTCCAATTACCACCAATATCGATTGTTCCAGACAACCCATCATACAGGTAAATGTTTCCCCAATTGCAAACTTCAAAAGGAGAAACTGGGGTCCCAGTATTTGCTGGTTGAAAGGTGCTAACTTCAATTGAAGCAGTATCTGCCCCACAAGCGTTTGAAACGATATAGTAAAAATCGTTTGATGTAAAAGTCATGTCTCCGGTATTGGCCAAACTGTCGTTAAAAACAACCCCAGGGTTTGATGGATAACTCCATGTTCCAAACTGATTGTCATTGTTTGATAGGTTGTCCCAAAGATTTAAAGTGTCTCCGGCACAGGCAATTGCAGAGCTGTCTGAACCGGCATTTAATGATAGTTCATATACCTGCAAAGGAATCGCACCACCTAAACCGCTTGAGGACCAAGGGCCAACCCAAAAGAGTAAAGTGTCTCCTGGAGGCAAGCCACAAAGCTCAATTCCGGCTGGATGCGAACCTGAACAACCCCATGGGTTATAATCAGCATAACCTAATGATGTATAGGTGGTAAAGTCCGAGCAGTCATTTGTTTTAAAAACTTCAAGTTCATTATCAAAACTTATATTGCAGGTAGAAATAGCTACATTTCCAGAAGCGGGTGCAATAAAACTAAACCAGACTGTTTTGTTGGGTGTAGTTCCTGGTTCGCCGGGCTGCACCGTGGCTCCAACACTGGTAAACATATTAATTGAGCCATCAACCGGCACCATAATCGCGTTACAGGCATCATCATTAGAAATTGCAGTATTAAAAGATAAGATACTAGCACCACTTGAATCACCAACTCCACATATAGCTTGAACGTAAATATCGTAAAATGACCCTGCGGTTGTTCCAGTTATTGTGTCATTTAAATTCGATGTTACATAACCTGTTCCGGTTCCTGGAACAAACCCTTGTGGACCCCATTCGACAAACCATTCCGTTTCAGCGCCGCCAGGACTCCAAGAAAAGAAAACAGAATCAGCAGAAAAGCCGTCCGTATTTAAAGCGCTAACCGGAACACAAGAAGACCCACCAGAGATCGTAATTGAAAAATCCGTCACCGACCCCCAAGAAAATGTTCCACAAGGATTAAGAGGTGTTACCCCCCCTTCTTGCTGCATTACCCTTATTCTATGATTTCCACTTAACGCGTTAGAAGGAACGGTAAAATTATATGTTATTGTGGGAGAAGTAGGGCTGCCCGCCCATGTTCCAATAGACTCATTTGCATCAAAGTTTTGATTTCCATTAAAATCAATCCAAACTTCCGCAGCATTTCCATAGGTCCCGCCACAAGTTCCGTATACCAAATCAATTGAGTATGAGTTTCCGCCTATAACATCTGCTACTTGTATTGTTTGATCTTCTACGCCGAGAACTCCTGGACAACCCGTGTAGGATATATTTGTAGTTTCTCCGATTAACGAAACGGAGCCAATATTTGAGTCGAATGTAGAAGTTGGCCCTGCAGAAGTGCAGTACTGAGATATAATGGACAACGGGCTTGTTATAATTAGCAAGAGCGATAATAAGTAGATTTTTTTCATTTTAATAGGTTTTAGTTATAACTGCACTAATGTAGTAAATATAACTGTTCTTAGGCTAATCAATAGTTTTCAAGGTTTAAAAAAACAGAAATTTCACTGCTTCAATGACTACTGGTTTGTTGATTTGGGGCTGGGCAAAGTTCTCTAAATTGCCTAAAGAAATAACCATAAGCAAATACATTTCTTTCATCATCAGTTTATGTCTTTTGGTCGATATTTTTGTTTTTTTAGCCTTTTTCCATTGGAAATAAACTATAATTGCGTACCTTGAATGGCCCATTAATTGAAAACCTTAATCTTATACATATGAAAAATTTTACACTTTTATTTTCTGCTTTGTTATTAACCGCTTTTAGCTGGCAGGCAAATGCGCAGCTCTCAGAAGATTTTGAAGGAGCAACATTTCCTCCGACTGGATGGACTGAAGATTTTGTTTCAGGTACCGCGAACTGGGCTGCAAACTCAGGAAACAACAATGGTTCGGTTGCTGGAGCTCATGGAGGAACGTTAAATGCGATGTTCTACTCTGGAAACTATAATGGAGATGCAACCAAATTAGTTAGTCCATCAATGGACCTCTCTATTCTGCCCTCTTATGATTTGTCCTTTTGGCGAACTCAAAATGATTGGGGGGGCGATCAAGACGAATTAGCTGTTTATTACAAAACATCTGCGGCAGGAACATGGACTCTTCTTGCTTCTTTTACTTCTAGCACTCCCTCTTGGGTATTAGAAACAATCAGTTTGCCAGCTTTATCAAATGATTATTATCTTGCTTTCGAAGCAACCTCAGGGTATGGATATGGTGTAACTATTGATGATATTGCTGTTGCCGCTGGAGCTTCTTGCTCGGCACCTTCTGCATTAACTGCAACTAACATTACTAGTTCTTCTGCTGATTTAGCCTGGACAGAAAATGGAACGGCAACGGTATGGGATATAGAATATGGAGTAGCTCCATATACCCCTACAGGAACGCCGACAATGGCTGGTGTAACTAACCCTTACAATTATTCAGGGTTAACCGCAAATACTGCTTACGAATTTTATGTAAGAGCTGATTGTGGAGGAACTAACGGAACAAGTGCATGGGCTGGACCTTACAGCTTTTTTACAGGGTATTGCGTGCCTTCTAGTTCATCGGCTGATACTTATGTAGATAACTTTTCTACATCAAATGGGGTGACAAACATTGCAAATTTAACCTCTGGCATCTCTACCGGGGGTTACGGTGATTGGACTGCACAAACAGTTGAAAGCTTTGAGACTGGAACTTTTAATTTTAACGCTGAAATAGTTGGAGGTACTGCAGGTTTCTCTATTTGGGTTGACTGGAACAATGATTTAGTGTTTGACGATGTAACTGAAAAAGTTTTCAATACAACCTCTTACGGCAGTGGCCCTTTCACAGGAACCATTACTGTACCTGCTCTGACTGCAATTGGAGATTATAGAATGAGGGTGTCTACCGACTGGAATCAGTCCAACCCTTCTGATCCTTGTGGAGCTCAATCAAGAGCAGAGTTTGAAGACTACACAATCACTGTTGGGAGCCCTCCTTCTTGTACAGCGCCTTCGTCCTTAACGGCGACTAACGTTACTGGAACTTCAGTAGATTTAGGTTGGACTGCTACCGGAACAGAAACCGCGTGGAACATACAGTATGGTCCAGCAGGTTTTGCGCCAGGAACAGGAACAATAGTAGCTGTAGGAACTAATCCTTATACACTAACTGGTCTAACATCTAATACTTCTTACGATTTTTGGATACAAGCAGATTGCGGTGCTGACTCAAGCTCTTATGGTGGACCATCTAGTTTTGCTACTCCTTTTGTTTGTCCTGCTGGTGCACAATGTGCAACATTGGGTACAGAAATTTCAACAGATTATGACTTTACGGCTTTACCAGGAACATCTACATGTCCAGGGACTTTATCCGTTACTATTCCTGCTGGGGATATAGTAGATAGTATTGCAACTTTTTACGACATGTCCGCTGTTGGCGGAGGATGGATGGCAGAGCAGGTGTCTTGGCTATACTCCCCATCGGTAGGAGTTGGAGAGGCTGCAACATCTAATGGTGCCGGGAATGCTACCGGAACAATAAATTACAATAGAACAGGCATTTCGTTTGCCAATACCGCTACAGGTACTGTAGATTTTGAGCTGCATGCAGGAAGAACCTATGGAGGTGCAGGTTGTGACAATACTTTCAATTTGGTTGAACCAGGATGGACTATTGTTGTTTACCATAGTTTAGCTCCAGCATGCTCCCAACCTTCATCATTAAATGCAACTAACGTTACTGGAACTTCAGTAGACTTAGACTGGACTGCTACCGGAACAGAAACCGCGTGGAACATACAATATGGTCCAGCAGGCTTTACTCCGGGAACAGGAACAATAGTAGCTGCAGGAACTAATCCTTACACATTAACAGGTTTAACATCGAGTACTTCCTACGACTTCTGGATACAAGCAGATTGCGGAGCTGACTCTAGTACGTATGCTGGTCCATCTAGCTTTACTACTCCTTTTGTTTGTCCTGCTGGTGCACAATGTGCAACATTGGGTACAACAGTATCTACCGATTATGGCTTTCAAGCTTTACCTGGAACATCTACATGCCCAGGAACACTCTCTGTAACTATTCCTGCAGGGGATATAGTAGATAGTGTTGCAACTTTTTACGACATGACTGCTGGTACTGGCGCCATCGGAGATGCATGGATGTCTGAACAAAGATCTTGGCTATACTCTCCAACAGTTGGTGCTGGAGAAGCAGCTTTATCTCCAGGAGCTGGTGCCGGTGTGGGTACTGTTTCATATAATAGAACCGGTATTTCCTTTGCTAATACAGCTACAGGTACTGTAGATTTTGAATTACACGCTGGAAGAACTTGGGGTGGTACTGGTTGTGACAGCTCTTATAATAAGGTAGATGCTGGAACGTGGACTATTATTGTTTATCACAGTTTAGCTCCATCGTGTTTTAATCCTACAGCACTAAACGCAACTAGTGTTGCTTCAACATCAGCAAATTTAGAGTGGACGGCTGGTAGTAATGAAACTCAATGGAACATAGAATATGGCCCAGCTGGATTCACTCCTGGTACTGGAACCATAGCAAATGCAGTTACTACAAACCCATACTTGATATCAGGATTAACCAGCAGTACTGAATATGACTTTTATGTTCAAGCCGACTGCGGAGTTGATGGAACAAGCAACATGGCTGGCCCTGCTACTTTTACAACATTGTGCCCAGCATTTACGCTTCCATGGTCGGAAAACTTTGATGTTAACGACTCAATTCCAACTTGTTGGTCCCAAGGAGCTGCCAATGCAGAAGACTGGTTGTTTGGAGCTGCCGGTGGTCATGTTGGTAATGCAGGAGTCATAGGAGGCGCTTCCACTAGTGGCAACAATTTTGCTTGGATTGATGATTCTACTCCAGATAATACCGGAACAACTCTAGAGAGTCCGCTTGTAGATGTAAGCTCTTTGGCTGTGCCTATGTTGTCTTTTTACTTAATTAGTAATAATGAAGGTAACGCAGGGACAAATGTTAACTTCTCTGTGGATGTTTGGGATGGCGCTGCTTGGAATACCGGTGTTTATGCAAGCAACTCTAACACTCTTAATGGTGAATGGCAGCAAATTTCTGTGGTCTTATCTTCGTTAACAATTACAGGACCTGTACAATTAAGGTTTATAGTTGATGAGGATCCAACAAATGCTTATTTTGATGATGTGGCTATTGATGATGTTACTTTCGTTGAAGCTCCTGCTTGTCCAGACCCTACTCTTTTGACAGCAGTCAATATCACCACTACTTCCGCTGATTTAGGTTGGACAGAAAACGGTTCTGCAACAACTTGGGATATTGAATATGGTATGGCTCCATATACCGCAACAGGTACTCCAACGATTGCCGGTACTGCAACTAACCCTCATAATTTAACAGGGTTAACATCTGGTACTTCTTATGATTTTTATGTAAGAGCGGATTGTGGCGGGACTACTGGCACAAGTCAATGGGTTGGGCCGTATACCTTCACAACAGCACCTGACTATTGCGCTGGAGATAATTTCTATGACAATGGTGGCTTAGGAGGCAACTATCTTAATAACTCTAGCGACACAACCGTAATTTGTCCTGAAACTGCTGGAGATGTAATTGAGGTAATTTTCAATTCATTCGCCACTGAAGCAGGGTATGACTCATTGGTTGTATACAACGGTAGCGGAACGGGCGGAACCAGTTTCGGAGCATTTGATGGCACAGCAATTCCTGGACCGTTTGTTTCTACAGACGTTACAGGTTGTTTAACTTTTGTGTTTTATTCTGATGGAATTGTAGATGATGCAGGTTGGGACGCAACGGTTAATTGCATTGCTCCATGTGCCGGTCTAACAGTTGATTTAGGTGCAGACACTACACTGTGTTCAGGACAAGATTCAGTAATACTGGATGCAGGTGCTGGACCATATACCTACGAATGGACTACTTTGGAGACAACACAGACAATTGTTGTTAGTAGCTCAACTGTTGGAACTGTGGAATACAGTGTTCTGATTACTGACACGATTTCAATGTGTCAAGCAATAGATACGGTTAGTGTTACATTCGATGATTGTTCTAATATTTCTGAACTGACTGGGTCTAATGTAAGTATTTACCCTAACCCAAGTAACGGAAACTTCATTATTTCTTTGAGTAATATTAGTGAGCAGGTTTCTGTTCAGGTTGTAGATATGCAAGGAAGATTAATTTACTCTCAAATTGAAGGTCTTAAAGTTGGAAAAGAGAACGTTATTTCTCTTGACAACGTTGAGAGAGGTGTTTACCTTATATCTGTTTCTTCAAACAAGGGCAGGTATACCCAATCAATTGTTATTCAATAACATTTAACACAATAAATAAAAAAGCCCGATTTGCTGATGCAAATCGGGCTTTTTGGTAAAGCAAAAAAAGATTCTATTCTTAATTAATAGCAATTTTTTTAGCAATCTTGGTCTCCTTATTTATTGGAATTGAAACCGTAAGTATCCCATCTTTATAGTCACCCACTATTTTTTTCTCTTCCACGTTTTTTGGTAGGTTAAATGTTCTTTGAAACTTACCATAAACAAATTCTCTTCTTGTGTATTTGCCCACCTCATCTTTTTCCTCTAATTCATTGTTGTTGGAAATAGATAGTTTATTGTTTTCCAATTCTATGTTTAAATCCTCTTTTTTCATTCCAGGAACAGCCAGTTCGATAACAAAACCTTTTTCATGTTCCTTTACATTTACTGCAGGTATAGTGTGTTTGTTATAGTTTGTATCCAACTTATCTGTATTGGTGAAAAAATCATCGAATAACGAATTGATACTTGGTTTGTGGTTAAATTTTACTATTGACATAATTTTTTGTTTTTGATTTCTAATTAAATTTCGAAATCACCAGGTCAAACTGTGTGCCGTTGCATTTTCCTTGAAAAAAACTGTCTTTTTGTCTGTTTTTAGGCGTTTTAGACTTTTAATTGCTGACAATATTTCCGAAATTGGCTTTATTTTTAGTTTTTTATAAAAACAGTGCTTCCCCCATTCAGAGAAATTATATATGTTCCTTTCGCAAAATTAGACAAGTCAATTTTATTTGTTGGAGAATTTAACTGTTGGGACAAAACTTTCTTACCCACAGAATCTGTAATCACCATTAGGCCTACACCACTTACAAAAAGAATATCATTTGAAGGGTTAGGGTATATTTTTAATTCATCTGAAGTATTCTCACGGAGACTTAAGCTTGGTGGACAATAATTACCGTCTGGAGCATTTTGAGGTAGCTTATAAGCTGGGTTGGTAATCAAAGCATGGCCTAAAACATCCATAGACTGAAGTAATGCTGGCGAGCAAGGCTCCCATTCGTTAGCAATGCCGTTACAAGTGGGTGTATCGTTTAATATGCCCATATTAGTGACTATCATCCAATATAAGTATTCAATAGCCATACATCCATAATCGCATGTTGCATCGTCATAGTGATACCATGCAGAACTTGGATAAGGGTTGGGAATACTTAAGAACTGACCTCCTCTTGCAACATCCATTGCAGCCGATAAAAGAGAAGAATTGGGAGAAAGGTCAAATGCCGTCGGATAGATATTTACATGGCCAACACCATTAATAGTGTGCAAAACTTCCTCTACTGTTGCGTCTGAACCCCAATAACCCGGGGCAGTTGGGTCCATTTCTGACTTCCACAATACCGCTGCCACACCATTTCCATTATAATTATTTTCAAAAGTTGTCATTGCAGCATTACCATCAGCAGCAAACACCGGCATCATAGCTTCATTTGCAACAAGCTCCGCAAGCAAAGCGGGGTCATCAACAACACCATCTTCATCGTTATCAATTAACTCTGCCCATATTGCTGCGGCGTGTAATACTTTTTCATCTGGAACTGTACTTTCAGCATACACAGAGCAACCAAACACATCAATATATTTCGTAAACGAACTTAATGCAGGGTTTGATGGGGATGGATTAGCCTCAACCGTGAAGCAAACATTGTTTTGAGCGCTGGTTGTTGCGATTAAAAATGGTAGAATTACTAGGCTTGATAATTTTTTCATGTGAACTAATATTTTCCGTGGTCTGGCACCTATTAATGAAGAGTTTTTTATTATATGAGCCTCAAGTAATTAGTTTTTTATCAGTCTTTCAATTTGTTGTTTTTCACCATTACTAATTTTTACAAAATAAACTCCGGACTTCAATCCGTCCAAATCAACCTGAGTTTTTACTGTATGTTCGTTACCTAAAACGAACTCGCTAGATATTTCCCGACCAGTGGCGTCTAGAACCGCAATATTAATGCTTTTTCCAAAACCTTCTATTTCTAAATTAAAAATATTGTCGCTCGGGTTAGGAAAAATTTCAACAGAAGTATAGCTTGCTATCTCTTCTTCACTTAAGGTATATCCAACCGTAAAGTAGTGCGTGATATGCGAACCAAAATCAGAGTCGAATTGGTCTAATTGGGGGCCGCCGAGCATTTTGGTTTTTATCGATCCATTGCCATCGCTATTTGCAAAAAATCCTAACCCGTCGCCATCGGAGTCTAAAAACTCCATTTTGTAACACCCTGGAGGTAGGCTTAGCGTGTCCTTATATTGCGTCGAATTAGCAAAATTGGTCCTTGAGAAAATTACATTTCCATTTTCATCGTAAACATAGAGTTCGTTTTCACTGGCTGCATTATTTGTGATTGTCCAAATATAAAAATCGGATGGATATGTTTTTGGTGCTTCAAACTCCACGCTGTAAGTGTTGTCATAATCGTAATCGTCAGAAGTTCCGTTTGTGCTTACAATATCAACATTAAACCACTTGCAGTCTTGGGCTTCAAACCAAAACCCTTGACCCGATATAGGTAACTCAACCTCTTCTGTTTCTCCAAAAGCCAAATTCCCAGTCCAATTGAAAGACTCGTGACCTCCGTTACAAACCCAAAACTCTATCGTTGCGCTCATTAAATTGGCGCTGCCGTTATTTTTAATTACAATTTTTGGGTTATCGCAAATCGGGTTTACTCTATTATGGTATTCCCAAATGTTTGGAGAAATCACATCATCAACAGTCGCATTATTTAAAAAATTAATGTCACCATAAGAAACAAGCTGAACAGTAGTTCGGTAATTTCCTTCCATTCCTCCGGCATCATATTCCATTCCATAATCAATAGAAGCAACTCCTCCGGGCGTAATGTAAGGTGTGATATCGTGATTGTATGTGTCGCCAAATGTTCCTGGACACCAACCAGCCCTATCGTAAATCCATGTTCCTCCTTGGGAAATAACCGGATTATCGGCACATGTTTTCCAGTTTAACCACTGAAATTGTTGCGTCCCGTTAATGCTTAAGTCGTGTAATTTGGGACAAAATTCCGCACAATTTTCAAAACCTCCGAACCAGTGACCTGTAGTTCTGGTCTTCACAGTATATTGAGTTGCTCCGGGGTTTAATTGGACATCAACCGCTGGCATAGAAATATCATTAGCGATATTTGAATGCTGATAATCCCCCAGCCATATTGTTTCAAAATCAATAACGTCCCTCGGCGGAGTTCCGTGTATCATTACAAATTTAACATCTATCAGTTCTTGCTGGTTTCCTGCAGAAAACTCAATAGTATCATGAAACAAAGGCATATAGTCAGTTACATCGTAAACCCATCTGAACCCATTGGGACCAAGACTTAGTCCTATTCCGTAAGGTGTAACATAGTTTTGAATTTGATGAGTGGTTTGATTGTATGTATTCACAAAATAGCCATTGTAAGAATTGTAGTTTGAATCTATAACAAAGCCATTGTTGTCATAGGTATATGAATATCCCGGTAACCAACCATAAGAGGTGTCAACCGCAGAAGAAGATATTCCAGTAACATTCATATCAACCGAGGTTGTTGTTTCGACAATAGAAACTTGATGGTGTTCTATAGAGTCAATGACTAAAATAGAGTCAAGGTGAGATGTGTAGTTTCCTTGTATAAAAGTGATGTTTGGGCGGTTTGTAGATTGTAAAATATTAGAACTTACCTCACACCCACCTTGCTGGCGCCAAGAAGGAAGCCCCATTAATTGAGCGTCATGTCCATTAATACTATAATCCACTGCTACAGACCCTGCTAAATCATTGAAATTATAAGCCGCCTGCAGATTGGCTATATTTGGGTGGGTTGCATCTATAGATTTATTCATCCAATCTTGAATCGTTGTTTGGTCAAGCGCAGCATTCCAAACCCTAAATTCATCGATATAGCCATCATATCTTCCTGAGTAGTCATTTTGTGCAGGCCCTCCGATTTTAAACTTTTCTATTCCTGCCATTGTTTTGGTTTTTCCTGTCCCAGAAATAAAAACAGCGCCATTTAAATACGCCGTCATGTCTCCTGTGGTTGCGTTCTTTGTAAACGCCCAATGATTCCATTGACCAGCAAAATCTATTGTGTTTGCCGCTTCATCAATCCTATCATATGAATTAGTTGAGCTGTTTCCGGCGTCCCAATAGACCCTACTATTGCTCCAAGGAAGGTGGGAGTTAACAACTCGATAGCCATTAGCGTCTCTTCCTTCAAAAACATACGAGTTCATCGGCATTATATTTGGGTCACCATAACACCAAAATGAAACTGTAATTTGATCAGAAATATTTGAAAATGCTGCCGAAGGAACCTCAACATAATCTCCACTTCCGAAATCTAAATAACCATTATCAGATCCTGTTATTCCTGAATTAAAACCAACGACCTCTCCGGCAATTGAAAAGTCACTTCCAGTTGGTGTATTGTCAAAACAAAGCTCCACAACTAGATTGGAAGTCCCGTCCCATGCAAATGGGGTATGGAAATTAAAACTCGCCGTTCCAACTGAAGCGACATTTGTATTAATATTATATACTTCTTGTAGACCTGTTTCGTAAGATGCTGGTGTTAACTCGTTTAATGCAGTATGCTTTACGCTAATCTTTAGGTTATTGATCTCTGGGCCTAAAGCTGTTACTTCAAGAGCAAGCTTATCAATATTACCCGAAATAATTCCTGCGGCAGTTAGTTCACTAGCGGTAAATATATATTGTGCTTTCCCCGTTCTATTTGAAGTATTAAACACCTCTGTTAAAGGTGTTGCCCCTGCCCCAACTGTTCCGCTTGTTTCAGATGCTATTGCGTCATATACAGGGAAGTATTGATACGACTGATTGTAGTCATAAATAGGATTGCTAACATAAAAGATTGTATCGGGGTTTGTATTCCCTAAATAATAATAAGATGATCCAATATTTTCGTGCTGGTATAAATTCGTATAGGTTGTATAATCCCATTCTCCACAGGCATATCCATCTTGAGTAGTTGCAGCATCACATTTAAGCGTATAATACATTAATATTTTAGAATAGGTATTTGTGTCGCTCGGAAAAACGTACCACCCTCTTCTTTTAGTAATGTCAGAAAACTCAAGGGTTTGCACAACTGTCGTATCTCCAATATTTTGTGCTTTTATGGAGGGCAATGTTATAAATATTAAAAGTAGGCTAATTAGAACTGTCTTTTTCATGTCTGATTGATTCGGGTTATTTAGCACAAATGTAACGGTAACTATCCTAAAAAAATAGTTGATTATCGCAAAGGCTTGAATTCCTAACTAACTGCTAAGAGGTGGTTTTTAGTTGTTTCACTCTCTTAAACCTTCCACTACAAGCACAAACTCACCTTTTGGTGCCTTTTCTTGAAAATGAAGCAAAGCCTCAGAAAGCGTTCCTCTAACATTTTCCTCGTAGATTTTTGTCAGCTCTCTTGTTACTGAACACTTTCGATCGGCTCCAAAAACATCAATAAATTGTTCAAGGGCTTTAACAACTCGATAAGGAGATTCATAAAAAACTATGGTTCGTGATTCTTCTTTCAGTGCCTCTAGTCGTTTTTTTCTTCCTTTTTTATGGGGTAAAAACCCTTCGAATAAAAACCGATCACACGGAAGGCCAGAGTTTACTAGAGCAGGAACAAGCGCAGTTGCGCCAGGCAAGGTTTCTACCTCAACGCCTTTTTCAATACAAGCTCTTACCAGCAGGAATCCTGGATCTGAAATTGCAGGGGTTCCGGCATCACTTACTAACGCAAAAACATTTTCTGTTGAAGAAAGCTCATCCACCAATTGCTCCACTATTTTATGCTCGTTATGCAAATGAAAGGAGCGCTGAGGTGTTTCAATTTTAAGGTGTTTCAATAGTTTTCCACTTGTGCGGGTGTCTTCAGCTAAAATTAAATTAGCCTCTTTTAATAAGCGAATAGCTCGAAGAGTTATATCTTCTAAATTCCCAATAGGGGTTGGCACAACAATTAGTTTTCCCATTTTAAGATCTCGTTAGTACAATATAGTCTTGTAACACTGTTTTTAAAAATGTGACTTTGTTTTCTGGAATACTTGAAATATTAAGCTTTTCACTAACTAGCTTAGTTAGTTCTGTAATCAACTCTTTATGTTGTTTGTTTGGTCGACTTCTAAACCTGTCTATTGAATTTTTTACTAACAACATGTCTTCATCCGACAATTGAACCACCTGTGGATATTTTGTCTCATAATTCTCTTTGTTTTTTATGGTTAAAATATCTTTTATACTGTATTGTGAGGAAGGTTTAAGTTTTATGACACAAGTGTTTGCAATAACATCTCCAAGCCGCTGCATTTTGTCTGATGATGAAGCCGACAAAGCTGCAATTGAACCAACAGAAAATAAAATATCTATTAGTCTAAAAGACCACCTTAAAAACAACTCTCCCATTGAGGGAGTGCCGCCTGAAACTTTTACAACCCTAATTCCAAGAGCCATTTTCCCTATAGATTGTCCTCCAAAAAAAGCTTCCATAATAAAAGAATAAAAAAAGACAGGTAGCATAAATAAGGTAAATGCGGTGTAAATCACTTCCCTTGAATCAAACATGTTGTTTGCAGCAAAGCCAGTAGATAGTGTGGTGAATAGAATTGTACATATTGTTGTATATAAAAATAGTGTTACTAGGTCCACTAGTAAAGCTAAGGCCCTTCCTAGTATGGTTGCTAGCTCATACTGAATGATGACGTTATGTGCAGTTACTATCTCTGTGGTTTTCATTTCTGAATCTAAATATAGGAAGGAATACTTCTTAAAATAAAAAAAGTAGGTTTTATCTATTTTATTTAACTCGTGGTTTCTCAATTTGAGAAGTCGATTTTAACCCTTACATTTAGGTGTTGTTAAACACTAAACTCATGAGTGAAGCTCCATGAAGGAAACGGATTTTATTAACCAAAATAAAAAAAAGTGGGCACAATTCGAACGAATGTCCAAACAAAATCAGAGCGATCCTGATGAATTGAGTGATTTGTTTATTGAAATAACAGATGATTTGGCTTATGCTAGAACTCATTATTCCAAAAGATCGGTAAAAGTTTACTTAAACTCGCTGGCGCAAAAATCATTTCACGGGATTTATAAAAACAAACGCACGCCTTTTAGTGCGTTTATTCAGTTTTGGACGACCAGCCTTCCTTTAGAAATGTACAGAATCCGCAAAGCGCTGCTTGCGTCATTTGTCGTTTTTGCTGTTGGAATGCTGATAGGCATGGTTTCTACAATGGATGACCCTGATTTCTTGGGGGCGGTAATAGGATACGAATATGTTCATATGACTGAGCAAAACATTGTCAATGGAGAACCAATGAGCGTATATGGAAATAACGGAGGGGAGATGTATTCTTTTATTTCTATTGCCCAAAACAATTTAAGGGTTACCCTTATGGCTTTTGTTTTGGGAATATTTTTCTCTGTAGGCTCTGCTATATATATGTTTTTTAATGGAATAATGGTTGGGGCTTTTCAATGGTTTTTTAAGGTAAGGGGGCTTTTGCTTACCTCTTTTTTAACTATTTGGGTTCATGGCGCTTTCGAAATATCTGGGATAGTAATTGCTGGTGCTGCTGGTATTACGCTTGGAAATGGTTTTATGTTTCCAGGAACATTAACCCGAATGCAATCTTTATCGATTGCCGCAAAAAGAGGAATAAGGGTAATTATTGGGTTATTCCCTGTTATACTTTTTGCTGCTTTTATTGAGGGTTTCGCTTCGCGTCATACTGAGTGGCCAGACTTCATAAAGGGCGGGATCATCTTTTTAAGTTTCACAATTATGGTTTTCTACTTTGTTGTATACCCTTACATTGTTGCTAATAAGCGTAATTTCAATGGTAGGGTCACTGAAAAACCAACTTTCGTTGAAAAGAAAACTTTTGAGCTGTATAAGGTCCGTGGCGTAGGAGGGGTTTTTACAGATACGTTTGTCTTTTATCGGAAGTTCTTTCACTATTTCTCTAAAATTTATTGGTTCATTTTTCCTGCAACAATAATATATATTGCTTGGTTTTTTTATCAGTATCCCTATGGAGGCACAATTAATAATTGGTATGAAAACATGTCCATCGCTTTTAGTATAGGCAACAGTGCTTTTCGTTGGGAGACTTTTAGTGTGCTTACTTTTCTTTTTTCTTTAAACGTCACAAGCATCTTTTTTTCTTTTACAATAGCTAAGAGGCAAGAAAAACCCATCAACTTTACAAAAGCCTTTTTTACTTATACATTAAAAAACCTCTGGAGGGTTGTGCCAATAATTGGCGGAGCGCTGTTGCTGGCACAAGTCGATATTTGGTTAATTTTTTTGGCTTGTTTTATAATGCCTTTAGTATTGTCTTTGAGTTTTCCTGGTGCTTTTGAAAATAGAACACTGTTTATGGGAATTGGGCGTGGTTTGTCAATTGGAACAAGAGGGTGGGCTTCCGGACTTGGTGTTTTTTTTGTATTCCTTTTTATTCTAGGGTTAATTTTCTTTTTTGCTGTTGGACCTGTTCAGGACTTAATAATAATGGTTTTGGACTGGTTCCTAATTTCAACAACGGACGACTATTTTCTAATCATGAACATTGTCGAAGCTTGTCTTTATATGTTGATAGCCCATTTCATAGTTCCTATATTTTTTATTGCATTTAACGTTCTTTACTTGAGCACGGTTGAGAAGGAAGAAGCTTATGGTTTGTTTGAAAAGCTAAAGCGTTTTGGGAAGGGAAGTAAAATACACGAAGATGAAGGAGTTTTTTAAAAGATGAGGCGGTTTATTATACATAACATTCTCCTTTCAGTTTTGAGCTGTCTTACACAAGTATCTGCGCAAGAACCTTCTGCGCAAAACAATTATGTAAATTCTGCACAAGAAAAATATAGCTTTAATAAAAAGAAGTGGAGTAGCCTAAAGGATCGTGTCATTAACGAATCTGGAGGAGCTTATAGCTCGGATAACGGGGGGGGTGAAGGTAGTTATTATAATTACGACAACGAAGACTACGACGGCAAGTATAGCGAGTACAAAAATGACGACGACCAATACGCTTATGAGGAGGATCAGGCTTATTCTAAGGGGGGTGGGTTAGAAGACAAAGGCGATGGAGGGGCAAATTACCACCCGAAAGAGGACAATGCGGAATACGGACAACAAGGTTACCATCCTAAAGAAAAAAAGTTTCAGCGGACCAATCGAAACAATAATAGTGTTTCGCCTGGAGGCGGCATGGGGTTTCTTCAATATGTCTTATTTGGGATATTAGCAATTTTACTTGGCTTCCTAGTTTATCAGCTGTTTATTAAAACCTCTTTTAACGACAAGGGACTAAAGGTTGTTGATGATTTTGAAGAACTGACTCCAACTCAAATACCAAAATCAGAACTGGAGCTTCTGTTAGAAAAAGCATTGGCTAACGATGATTTTAGAGGGGCAATTAGGCTCTATTTTATTTTTATTATTAAAGACTTGTGTGAGAAAGGGTGGATAAGGTGGGAAAAGAAAAAAACCAACTTTTCATACTTAATCGAAATGAGAGGTAAGCCTCAATACGAATCGTTTAATGACGTTGTGTCGATTTATGAATTGGTGTGGTATGGAAATTACAGTGTAAAAAAAGAAGATTTTAATTCTTTAGAGCCGAGGTTTAAAGGTTTGTTAAACAATTTAAATTCTGGAAGTAAGTAGTTGTGGGGTTGTCTAAAAAATATTTGATTTTAGGAGGTGCATTAGTAGTGGTGTTGGTGTTGGTTTATTTCTTAGGAGGGGGTTATCAATCAAATTCAAGTATAAAAAAGACTTTTGAGCGTTCTCAGGCTGATTCCTTGACAATAAAAAAGCCCATTAATCCAGCGGGAACTTTTTTACTGTATCACCTATTAAAAAACCACAAAAACACCTCTTCTCTTCAAAAAATACAAACCACTCAGGACGTCTCTCTTTCGGAATTGTTGCCAAAAGAACGAAAAAATGACTGTAACAACATATACTTTACTATTGCAGAAAGCGTGAATTTAAACGAAAGCGATAGTGATTGGTTGTTAAGGTTTGTTGAAGCAGGAAATTGCGCGTTTATAGCGTGTGAAAGTTTGTCAAACAAGGTTCGATCTGCTATTTCGGATAACTCATATTTTAGATTTAACTCGTATTATGACACTTCTTTTGTATTAAACTTTTATCACCCCAAACTCTTGCAAGAAACCCCTGTTGAAATCAAAAATTCGGAACTGAACAGTCACCGTCTCCCAAGATATAAAAACTGGAAGTATTTTCTAGACACCGAATTGGGAGGAGGGTTTGTGCGAATAGCGTATAACAGCAATAAGGATTACCCTATATGTATCCGTTTACAATATGGTAAAGGTGTCTTTATTATTCACTCAACACCTTCTGCTTTTTCGAATTACAACATGTTTAACACAGGGGGGAAATACCACGCTGAAGCAGTTTTTTCTCATTTGCCAAAAGGAAATATATATTGGCACCATGACTTTGGAAAATATTCGCCTTATAGGGGTGTTCCGCAGCCGACATATTCTAAGCAGGGTAGTTCGAATGAAGTAAACTATCCAAAATCAAGCCCTTTGCAATATATAATGAGGGTGCCCACCTTGTTTACTGCTCTAATCTTATTAATTGTTGGAGTTTTATTGTACATGATATTTCAAAGTAAAAGAAGGCAGCGAATCATTCCAGCAATAGAATCTAATGAAAACTCGAGCGTAGAGTTTGTACAAACAGTAAGCAGATTATACTTTCAGCAAAAAAGACACGACAAATTAATTAAGCATAAGGAATTAATTTTCTTATCTTTTTTACGACGACACTACTATATTTCTTCTCCAAAAACTACACCTGGTTTTATTACTAAGGTTGCTCAAAAGTCGGGCGTCGGAGAAAAACATGTAAAAGATATTTTCACCACTCTTAAGAAAGGAAAGGAGAGTAAGAATATTTCGGAAAGAGAACTAATAAACCTATATAATAAACTTGAGTATTTTTATAAAAATTGCCACTAAACAAATAACTATGGAAGACAATAATAACAAGCCTGAAAAAGATGAAAGCGCATTCGAAGACCCTATAAAAAAGGCTTTAAGCGCCTCCGAAACCCCTTTAAGTGCTATACCTCCTGTTCGACCGAGCGAGTTTGGCTCACCAAGAGTTGATTTATCTTTGTTAAACTCCAAGGTTGAGGCGGTTAGAATAGAGATTGGAAAGTATCTTGTTGGGCAAAACGAGATGGTTGATTTGTTATTGATTGGTTTGTTTTGCGGAGGACATGTTTTACTAGAGGGCGTTCCTGGTGTTGCAAAAACGCTAACCGCGAAGGTGTTGTCTAAAACGTTATCGGTTGATTTTTCTAGAATCCAGTTTACTCCAGATTTAATGCCTTCTGACATCATCGGAACGTCAGTATACAATTTAAAGTCGGGCGAATTCTTATTTAAAAAGGGGCCTATCTTTACGAACATCGTTCTTATAGATGAAATTAATAGGGCTCCTGCAAAAACTCAAGCAGCATTATTCGAGGTAATGGAAGAAAGACAGATTACTTATGATGGTGTGCAATACGGCTTTGATTTTCCATTTTTAGTAATCGCAACGCAAAACCCAATTGAACAAGAAGGTACTTATAGGCTTCCAGAAGCTCAATTGGATCGTTTTATTTTTAAGGTTAACCTGCATTACCCAACCCTCGAAGAGGAAAAAGAAATATTAATTCGATTTAGAAACAAACACGACATAGATTTAGAAAACGTTCAGAGCTTGTTTTCAAAAAACGAGTTGAAAACGATACAAAACTCGATAGAGCGGGTTACATTAGACTACTCTTTAGTAGTGTATATTGCAAACATTACCCATGAAACAAGGTCTCATGGTAAGCTCTACCTGGGTGGTTCTCCACGCGCCTCCCTCTCTATGATGAAAACGTCAAAAGCTATTGCTGCTATGAGGGGAAGGGATTTTGTTATTCCAGATGACGTACAATTCGTAGCTTTTCATGTGTTAAACCATAGAATTATCTTAACCCCTGAAGCTGAAATGGAGGGAATGGACGCTTCAATAATTATTCAAGAAATAATTCAAAAAGTAGAGGTCCCTAGATAACTCAACCATGACCACTTTTTTTAAACAGTTATACATTCGCAACACCTTCTTCCTTTATTGGGTGGTTGTGGTTATGCTCTTTTGTGTGGGTTTTGGCGTGCCTTTTTTGTATCCAATTGCACAAGTTGCTTTTATTGCGTTAATGGCAATAACAATGTTAGATTTGTTTATTCTATTCTTTAGTAAGTCAAAGATTCAAGCAACTAGAGTTGTAAGTACACAGCTTTCCTTAGGGGATAAAAATACTGTTCGAATAAAAGTAAGCAGCACTTATAATATGCCGGTTAGTTTACGGATAATAGACGAGCTGCCCTACCAATTGCAAATTAGGGATTTTGAGGAATGGTTGTTTTTAAACCCAGGTGAGTCCAAAGAATTTATTTATTTAATTCAACCCAATAAGAGAGGTGTTTATTTGTTTCAAGATATAAACATCTATATCTCCACTATTTTGAGAGTTGTTGAAAGAGGAATTACAATAAAAGCAAAACAAGAGGTTGCTGTTTATCCTTCTATACTGCAAATGAAGAAATATGAGCTACAGGTCTTTTCTAAAACGGCAATTTTCCAAGGTATTAAAAAGATTAGGAGAACTGGGAACAACAACGAATTTGAACAAATAAAAACTTATGTTCAAGGTGATGACATTAGGTCGGTTAATTGGAAAGCAACAAGA
>Ga0255783_10000798_pt1 | contig 35438 bp, 29 predicted proteins | sample 011ome_22_FD_179981 | JGI IMG/M metagenome (GOLD analysis project Ga0255783, IMG submission 179981) | Coastal salt marsh microbial communities from the Groves Creek Marsh, Skidaway Island, Georgia - 011507BT metaG (version 2) | ecosystem: Environmental > Aquatic > Marine > Intertidal zone >... | reverse complement strand
GGGTAATAAAGCCAAATCCCTTGCTGGCACTAAACCATTTAACGCTCCCGGTTTCCCGGGGTCCAGCACTGATAACGACAGGTTTACTTTCCTTTTTACTCTTTCTGTGTTTTTTGCGAGAGGAGGATTTTCTGGATGAGTTGCTGCCTTGAGTCAGACCTTCTGCAGAACAAACCCAGTAACTGGTAAAACAGCCTGCCAGCAGGGCAACAGAAAAAACGGTCAGTGGTCCTGGAAAAAGATTGTATAAGCCGATGAAAAAAGAGATAGCAGAAAGTACTATCGCTACGATTATTGAAGCAATGATTATTTTGATGTTCATGATTAACTCTTTCGGAAAAAGAAGGTTTTCTTTTTTATTATTAATGTTTATTTTTAACTTGCCTGCACGGCGATGGTGACAAGAGATTAAGCAATGGTAAATGGCAATTACAACAACCACGCAGTGCAGCAAGCTGCGGATGGTAACATTTTCGAGTGAGATTTTTAAAGGGGCTGAATGCTCAAGTTTACTTGAAACATTTTAGAGAGGAATAGGGATCCCGCCAGCACGTATTTCAATGTCTGTATTCCCGTCTTTCTCGCCAAAGTCGCGCTCCGGGATATCACAATCCTTGAGGATGGTGTTCATGCGGCTACGATCACGCTGAAATAAATCCAGATCATATTTGCGTGAAACATCGCGCCAGGCTGCGGCATATTCACAATGAAAGCTTTCCTGGTCCGGGCGCCAGTTGCCAATGCCGCGATCTCGTTTGTCGCGATGGCTGTCCCGGCTCACAGGAATCAGGTTCAAGGGGTCATTGGCGAACTGCATGCGTTTCTCATCATCCCACTGAAAGCCATTGGCGGCGTTGGCATAGGGCAGCGGAATGATGTGATCTAACTCCAGGCGGGCAGCGCGAGTAAATTCTTCACCGCTATAGGGGTCTGTCCATTTGCCTTCACGAATTTCGCATTGGCGCGGATTGGTCCAGCTCACCGGAACCTCGCTGGTGGCCTGCAGGATCTGGGTGCGAACAGTTTGGCAGCCTCCTACCAGCATCCAGTGGGGCCAGTCATCTTCAAGATAAAACAAATCCTGATTACGGTTTGAAAGTTGCGGACGGCGAGACATAATGTCGTTACGGGAGGGTGCCATGCGGCAGCCTGACTGGTGGCAATGGTAATTGCCAAAGAAATCCCAGTGGCCGCCGTTACGATCGAAATTCTTGTCCAGATGGGCCTGCAGGGATGACCACGGCAGGCTTATTAGCAAGCCCGGTAAAAGCAGCAAGACAAATTTTTTCAGGTTCGGCATGTTGCTCTCCTGATGAATTGTACGAATTCCAGTTTTACGTCCATTGCGCTCAAGGTCCCAACTAAACTGATAAACGGAGCAGTCAGGTTCATCAAGACCGGTTTGAAGCACAAACAATCCCAATATTGCCTTCAGGCAGTAAATTACCCCAAGTCAAAGGGACTTTAACCTGGTTACCTGATCCTGTAACTGATGCAGGGTTGTTTCGGCATTAGACAGCTTTTCCTTTTCTCTGGCAACCACGTCAGCCGGGGCATTATCGACAAATTTGGCATTGCCCAGTTTGCCCGAAAGCCGGCCAATTTCCTTGGTCAGCTTATCCTGCTCGCGTCCCAGACGCGCCATTTCAGCATCTACATCGATGAGACCGGCCATAGGCACAAGAACTTCCATATCGCCAACCACTTGCATGGAGGAAGGAGGTGCCTGCTGCGGATCATCGAGCCAGCTGACTGATTCCAGCTTCGCCAGTTTGACAAGAAATTGCTGGTTACTGTCCAGATTTTTACGATCCTGATCAGCACCACTGGTCAACAGGACATTGATATTGGTAGCGGGTGAAATATTCATCTCGCCACGAATATTTCTGATAGCAACGATAACGCCCTTGATCCACTCCACTTCCCTGTCGACACTCTCGTCAATAATGCTGTCATCAGCTTCCGGGAAGGGCTGCTGCATGATGGTGGGACCTTCAATGCCCAGAAGTGGAGCGGCTTTCTGCCAGATCTCCTCGGTAATAAAAGGCATTAACGGGTGCAACATGCGCAGACTGCTTTCAAGAACATGCAGCAAGGTATAACGGGTGGCATTTTTCTCGGCGTCGGAGGCATTGTCGTCCCACAGTACCGGCTTGGAGAGTTCAAGGTACCAGTCGCAGTACTCATTCCAGAAAAAGTCGTAGATGGCCTGGGACACCAGGTCAAAGCGATAATCCGCAATACCACTTTCAACCTGTTTCAGGGTTTGCTGCAAGCGTGACCTGATCCAGATATCCACCTGGGAATAATCATCCTCGCTATCCGGTTCACTGATCTGCTGGCCTTCAGCATTCATAAACACATAACGCGCCGCATTCCAGATTTTGTTACAAAAATTCCGGTAGCCTTCAATGCGGCCCATGTCAAAATTGATGTCTCTGCCGGTCGAAGCCAGGGAATAGAAAGTGTAGCGCAGGGCATCGGTACCAAAGGCGGGAATGCCATCTGGAAATTCCTTGCGGGTTTTTTTGGCAATTTTTTCAGCATCCTGTGGACGCATCAGTCCCTGGGTACGTTTGGCTACCAGGCTCTCCGCGTCAATGCCATCAATCAGGTCAATTGGGTCAAGCACATTGCCTTTTGATTTGGACATTTTCTGACCTTCGCCATCGCGGATCAGGCCATGAATATAGACTTTCTGAAAGGGAATCTGCTCCCTGAATTTCAGTGTCATCATGATCATGCGCGCCACCCAGAAAAAGATAATGTCAAAAGCTGTCACCAGCACATTGGTCGGGTGGAAGGTCTTTAATTCTTCGGTGTCTTGCGGCCAGCCCAGGGTAGAAAAGGTCCAAAGTGCTGACGAGAACCAGGTGTCCAGTACATCTTCATCCTGTTTCAGGGGCAGGTCGGCTGCCAGGTTATATTTCTCACGTACGTGGTCTTCACTACGGCCAACAAACATATTGCCCTGCTCATCGAACCAGGCCGGAATGCGGTGTCCCCACCAGAGCTGGCGACTGATGCACCAGTCCTGCAGGTCACGCATCCAGGAAAAATAAGTGTTCTCCCAGTTTTTCGGAACGAATTCGATATCCCCGTTTTCCACGGCTTCAATAGCGGGTTTGGCGAGACTTTCTACCGCTACATACCACTGATTGGTCAGGTAGGGCTCAATGACCACGCCGCTACGATCACCCCGTGGAACTTTCAGCTTATGATCTTCGATTTTCTCCAGCAGGCCAGCGCTTTCCATGTCCCTGACGATCTGCTTGCGGGCATCGAAACGATCCAGGCCGCGGTAGGCTTGTGGGGCATTCTCGTTAATGGCGGCATCGACAGTGAGTATATTAATAATGGGCAGGTCATGTCGTTTGCCGACTTCGTAGTCATTAAAGTCATGGGCCGGGGTTATTTTCACACAGCCGGTACCAAATTCCGGATCGACATAGTCATCAGCAATAATGGGTATTTCCCGATCGCACAATGGAAGCTGTACGCTTTTTCCTATCAAAGAGGCAAAGCGCTCATCTTCAGGATGCACGGCCAGAGCACTATCTCCAAGCATGGTTTCCGGGCGTGTTGTGGCAATAGTGATGTAGGATTTGCCGTCGGCAGTAGTGGCGCCATTGGTCAGCGGGTAGCGGAAATACCAGAAGTAGCCATTTTCTTCTTCAGAAATTACTTCCAGATCGGAAATCGCGGTATGCAGTTTCGGGTCCCAGTTAACCAGGCGATTGCCACGGTAAATAATGTCTTCGTCATATAGGCGAATAAACACTTCTTCAACAGCCTGGGACAGGCCTTCATCCATAGTGAAGCGTTCTCTGCTCCAGTCAATTGATGAGCCCAGTCTGCGTAACTGGCGGGTAATATTGTCACCGGATTCGGCTTTCCATTCCCAGACTTTTTCAATAAATTTTTCCCGGCCCAGATCATGGCGGGTTAAACCGTCGGCCTGTAATTGACGTTCGACAACCATCTGGGTGGCAATGCCGGCATGATCTGTCCCTACCTGCCAGAGCGTGTTACACCCCTTCATACGATGATAGCGAATCAGGGCATCCATAATGGCGTTATTAAAGCCGTGCCCCATGTGCAGACTGCCCGTCACATTGGGAGGCGGTATTGCGATGCTGTAGGCAGGACCCTGGCCGGAAGGCTTGAAATAGCCATTTTCTTCCCAGTTTTGATACCAGGTTTTTTCTATCTCGGAAGGTTGGTAGGTTTTGTCCATTGGATGTAGTTTAACTGCCTGTTTTGGGATATGAGTGACTGTCTGAAAGGCTCGCATTATATCCTGTCACCAAGATATATCCCAATGCGCAAGCCCTGCCGCATGAATTAATTTTGAGTGGTTTGCAGAACTGTAATGGCAGGTGTTGGCTATTCCGGCATGCCAGTTTCAATACCGAGTGATTCCAGGTTCATGCTCACGCCATAATAATTCGCCAGGGTAACCTTATGATCAAAATCCGCTTGCCAGCGTTTCAGTTCTGCCTGCGCAACGGCTTGCTCGCGCAGATTTAGCTAAAAAAAATCACTGAGTCCGGTTTCAAAGCGTCTTGCTTCAGCGTCGGCCAGCTGTCTCGCAGCATCCAGTTCCAGTTCGGCGATGTCTTTCATTTCACGGGCAATCATCCTAACCTAAAGAGGATGATGCTTGAGATCAAAGCCTTTTGCTTTATAGATATTCCAGTGCTCACGCAATTTACTTTTTGCGGCTTCCTGGTTGGGAACGATTTCAGCGATTCGATCAAACTGGTCGTGAAATTCAGGAATCTCCTCGCTGAGGTTTATCAGCAGCGTAGCACTGACTGTGCATGATGTGCCAAAGCCAATAAACACCGGGATTTCCTCGTCGGCATCAAGATCTTCATCCAGACCGACAATAACATGGGGAATAAAGCTTTCCGGCTTGAAGCTCCAGAGTAAATCATCCATATCCTGAGCAGTTTTTTCCGAGTTCGTGTGGATATAAATCTTCATCCCCTGACCCATTGCTTTTTCGCACAGGCGACAGGCAAAAACCATCCGGTCTTCCTGTGCGGGTTGCTGAATGAGATAAAAATCGACCTGGGTCATGGGCTCTGTCTATTTACTCGGAAAAAATTCATCTGCTCTGAGGAATCAGTTATTCAGCAGGTACTCTACCAGTAGCGGTACGGGCCGGCCGGTAGCGCCCTTTTCCTTGCCCTGTAACCAGGCTGTTCCGGCGATATCAAGATGTGCCCAGGGATATTTCTTGGCAAACCGGGACAGGAAGCAGGCGGCGGTGATGCTGCCGGCCTTGGGTCCACCAATATTGGCGATATCGGCAAAATTGCTATCCAGCTGGGACTGGTATTCATCCCAGATTGGCAAACGCCATACCGGGTCATTGACGTCCAGGCCAGTCTGGTAAAGTTTGTCAGCCAATTCATCATTGTTGCTCATTACACCGCTGACTACCGAGCCAAGCGCAACGATAACGGCACCGGTCAGAGTCGCAATATCAATAACAGATTTTGGCTTATACCTTTCTACGTAGGTCAGGGCATCACACAGTACCAGCCTGCCTTCTGCATCAGTATTGAGTACTTCGATAGTCTGACCCGACATGCTGGTTACGATGTCACCAGGTTTGGTGGCGCGACCACTTGGCATGTTTTCAGCACTGGCTATAACGCCAATAACATTAATCCTGGGTTTCAGGGCGCACAGTGCGGCCATGGTACCGAGGACGCTGGCAGCACCGCACATGTCAAATTTCATTTCATCCATGCCGGCACCGGGTTTCAGACTGATACCACCGGTATCAAAAGTAATACCTTTTCCCACTATCACATTGGGTTTGGTTTTTTCGCTGGTACCGTTATATTCCATAATAATCAGGGCAGAGTTTTCATCGCTGCCATTGCCAACAGAAAGCAGGGAGCCCATGCCAAGTCGGCGCATCTGGGCTTCCGACAACACCTTGGTTTTTAACCCTTTGTTGCGTTTGGCAAGCAGCTGGGCCTGCTCGCCCAGGAAAGTAGGAGTACAGATATTACCTGGCAGGTTACCCATTTCACGAGTCAGTGCCATGCCGCTGGCAACCGCAGAACCGATATCGAGTGCTTTTCTGAGTTTGGAGCGCTGGGTTTTGTCCACCAGATAGACATCTACCTTCTTCAGTTCCGGCTTGCTTCCTTTCTTGGACTTGGTCTGGGTATATCGATAGACACTATTCTGCAGTATCTGGGCGATCATTTGTCCACATTTTTCACTACCGGCATTTTTTACCGGTAGATTGATCAGGGTATCAAGTGCGTCCCCAAGGGCATATTTCTTCAGACCCTGTGCCACGCTGTTAATAATCTTGATAAATTTTTTCAAATCAAGTTCACCTTTTTTACCCAGGCCAACGAGAAGCAGTCGTTTCGCGCGGACCCCTTCCGGGTTATGAATAAGCAGAGTTTGCCCGAGAGTGCCACTAATATCGCCAGCTTCAATGATTTTGCCCAGCGCCCGATGGGTAAGCTTGTTAACTTCTGCAGTCACTTCGGGTAAAGCCTTGTTCTGGTAAACCCCAAGGATCATGCAGGAAGTAGTAATATTCTGGAGTGCAGCAGTCTTGATTGTGAAATTCATAAATGTTCCGTGTTTGTGAAAATGTGAGGAAAGCGGTGAATGCAAAATTTTACTCTGGCCACTGCCATATATCAAAACACCGTCATCTGGTGTCAGGAAGGGCTGTGTGGTTCAGAGACAGACAGGCAATCATACAGGTGGCTGAGGTCGAAGCGATACTCTAGAATCAAGTTATGATTATTTCACGCTATCTGACACGGCAGATTCTCCAGGTAACAGCGGCAACGACGTTCATATTACTGGCCGTGGTTGTGTTGGGACGATTTCTCAAATACCTGGGGCAGGCTTCCCAGGGAGAAATTGATCCAGCGATTCTGGCCCTGCTAATGACATACCGTATTCCTGAGTTTATTCAGCTTATATTGCCACTGGCACTTTTGCTCAGCATTCTCCTGGCCTATGGCCGAATGTATGCCGACAACGAGATGACGGTATTATCTGCCTGTGGTTTGAGTAGGCGGCGCTTGCTTGGAATGACCTTTATTTCATCAGCACTGGTAGCGCTCACCGTGGCCATACTTTGTTTCATGCTTACCCCAATGGGACTGATTAACACTGATAAATTGCTGGAGGCACAAAAAGAACTGAATGAATTCGATGTTATGGTGCCAGGGCTGTTTCAGAATATTTCCCGCGGACAGCGCACAACCTATAGCGAAGATATCGTTGATGAGCAGATGCAGAATGTATTTATGCATGAAAGCGAAACCGGTCGCATAACAGTGGCCAGTACCGCCATCCCGACTGAGGATGAAGAAGGCGGGCGCTTCGTACTTTTCTCCACAGGGTCCATTTCAGAGAAAAAAGCTGATAGCAATGAAATACAGCTGACCCAGTTTACCGAGATGGGGGTAAGGATTCCAGCGCGGGAAATTACAATTGATGTTGCCGTCGCCGAGCGGGCAATGACGACAACGGCACTGTGGAATTCCGGGGAAGCTTCCCATACTGCTGAACTGCAATGGCGGATTTCGCTGGTACTGATCATACCGATACTGACGCTGATGGCGGTACCACTGAGCCGGGTCAGTCCGCGGCAGGGGAGATTCGCAAAAATGGTGCCAGCTGTTTTTCTTTATATACTATATTTTGGTCTTCTGCTGGTGAGCAGGGATCTGTTGGCGGCAGGTGATATTCCAGAGTTTCTGGGATTATGGTGGGTGCATGCCCTGTTTGGCTTGCTGGGCTGGTTGTTGTTTTCGGACAGGCTAAGGGGCTTGGCCGTTCCCGGGTTTTTAACCAGATGATAAAAATAGACCGTTATATAAAAAACCAGGTATTGCTGGCCATGTTGGTAGTCCTGTTTGTGCTGGCAGGGCTCGATCTGGTATTTGCCCTGGTGGATGAAGTCGGTGAAACCGATGCAAATTATTCCAGTGCCGATGCTATTCGCTATGTGTTGTTTGTTTTTCCCCGCCATATCTATGAACTGTTGCCAATGACGGCCCTTATTGGCTCTCTTGTTGGTCTGGGAATCCTGGCTTCGGCCAACGAACTGGTGATATTGCAGGCTTCAGGCGTAAAGGTTCTGCGCATAGTGTGGGCAGTAATGAAGCCAGCCATTATTGTCATGGCAGTGGGTTTACTGCTGGGTGAATTCATAGCCCCTAAAATGGAGCTCCAGGGAGAACTGGATCGGGCACTGGCGCGCGGCGAGCAGGTTGCCCTTTCCCGCTACGGGCACTGGCAACGAGACCGTAATGAATTTATGCATTTCAATGCTATTGATCCGGATGGGGTGCTCCATGGCATCAGCATTTATTCCTTTACTGAAGAGCAAACCCTGGCATCGCTGGTGAACGCCGAAAGTGCAAGCTTTCAGAATGAATCAGATGGTTACTGGTTATTGGATAATGGTACAGAAATTAACTACAGCAATACGCAGGATATGCCTGCATCACAGGTCGATGTGTTTAAAGAGAAAGTCTGGGATGTGGACCTGAACCCCGATCTGCTTAAGGTACTGATTATTGACCCGGATAAAATGTCGATATCAGATCTTTATCGCTATGCTCGCCGTTTTGAAAACCAGGAACAGGATAGCAGTGCATATTTTCTCTCGTTTTGGAAAAAGGTGATGCAGCCTATCACTACAGCTGCCTTGGTGATTGTTGCGGTGTCTTTTATTTTTGGTCCCTTGCGCTCTGCCACCATGGGTTCAAAAGTCTTTACAGCAATCTGTTTTGGCATTGTTTTTTATCTGGTGCAGAACCTGCTCAGTACAGTAAGCCTGGTCTATCAGCTCAACCCGCTTTTTGCAGTTACCTGCCCGATTGTGTTCTGTCTTTTGCTGGGAGCAGCTTTGCTCAGGCGGGCAGGTTAGTAACTGGACGTTACAGGTTACAAGTCGCGAGTCGCAAGTTACAAGTCACAAGAAAAGTTGCAGGTCGGATAAGGCTTGCAGAGCCGTCATCCGACGCGCCGACTTTGGTTTGAGTTCAAGGAAAGAGGAGGTCGACCTGTTTTTGGAGGGATTATTTCTTTTCCATTAGCGGGACGCTGACGAGTCTGGTATTTGAGACCTTGTCATGGAGCGTCTCTTTTTCTGAATTAAACAGCATCATCCAGTAGCCAATTCCCAACAGCAGCCATGAAACCATTGCCGCGCCAAAACGCACTACTGACTGCGCCACCGTTATAGGCTGGCCCTGCTTGCTTACTACCCGGATACGCCAGGCCTGCATGCCCAGAGTTTGACCGCTGTGGGTCCAGAACCAACCATAGAAAGCCCAGGCACTAACAATCATGGCGGTAAAAGTGATGTTCTTGTATATGGGGTCCAGCACCACAGCCTCTCCTTCCAGAGTACGGGCATTTTCGACACCGAAAAAGGAAAGAATAATAAATGTCACCACCATCCATATGGCAATGACGAGAATGCTGTCATAGGCCATGGCGGCCAGAATTCGCCATAAGGGAGCAGGAGTGTTATTAATTGCCGGAGTTTGTTGAGTCATTGCCAGTGTTACCGTAAATCACTTCTTGTTAAATGTTGATCTACCCATTGTTGGCGTTAAGCCTGCGCTTTTCCGTGTAGATGCCAATTAAATTGCCGCCAAACATGATCAGCGCGCCAAGGATGACGAATACATCCATGCTTTCCTGATAAAGCAGCCAGCCCATGATACCTGCAAGAGGAAGGCGTAAGAAGTCCATTGGAATGACAACCATGGCATCGGCATAGGAAAAGGCCCGGGCAAAGCAGTAATGAGCAGTGATGGCAACAATTCCCATCACTATCATCCATAACCATTCCCTTGTGTCGGGAACTACCCAGATGGCAACAGTCGGAATCACGGTAAGCATGAACTGAATGACGGTGACATAAAAAATAATGTTCAGAGGAGAATTATTCACCACCAGTTTCTTGGTCAGTACATTGGCCAGCGCAAAGCAAACTGCACTAAAAATTACGATGAACATGGCCGGGTCCGGATTACCAAAACCCGGCCTGAGAATAGTCAGCACTCCAATAATACCTAGCACCAGAGTAAGTACACGAAAGCGGTTTATTTTTTCCCCTAGCAACACGCTGGCAATAATTACGGACCAGACCGGCCCTGAAAACTCCAGCGCGAATACTTCAGCCATTGGAATAGAGGCAAGTCCAAAGATCCAGGCGTATTGCGCGATAAGATGTGAGACGCTTCTAACCAGGTGAGTCCCTGGCTGTGCGGTTTTCAGCTGCTTCCACCCACTTCCCTGGAGCAGGGCACAAATCAGTATAAAGCCAACCGCATTGCGCACGGTGATCATTTGCAGGGTTGAGATTGTGCCGGATAATTCCCTGGCAGCGATGGCGAGCATCAACAGAGAACTGAGTGTTCCCAGCATCCAGAAGGCAGCGAGTATAACGGGTGAGCGAATAGCAGTAGACAAAATGATTAGCTTCAGTAGGATGCAGGGATCATGATCAATGAGCTGTGCATTGTACTCCAGCAACTATTTTTATAAATCTTTTTTAAATAATGCACTCATTACAGGTACTCCGGTGGATATCAGTTCCTATTTACAACGCATAGATTTTAGCGGCACTGCAGATAATTCCCTGGCGACTCTTGAGCAGATACACCAGTTGCATCCTCGTGCTATTGCTTTTGAAAACATCAATTCATTTGTTGCCGAAAGGGTCAGCCTGGAAGTGAATGATGTATTTGAGAAGCTGGTGAACCATGGCAGGGGGGGGTATTGTTTTGAGCAAAACCTGATTCTGGCAGAAATATTAAAAGCACTGGGGTTTCAGGTCACAGAACATGCCGCCAGGGTGCTCTGGCGATCGCCGGAAAAAACAGAAATGGCCCGCACCCACATGCTGCTCAAGGTGGATATTGCGGAACAATCCTGGATCGCTGATGTGGGCTTTGGTGGTCTCACCATGACAGCCCCATTGCGACTGGATCCCGGGGCTATTCAGAAAACCCCTAATGAAACCTTCAGGATCCTTAAGGAAGGCGATGAATTTACTATTGCCGTCAGTCTCAATGATGGGTGGAAGCAAATGTATGTATTTGATCTGCTTCCCCAGTATCCGGTGGATTTTGAGATGGCCAATCATTATGTGGCCACACATCCGCAGTCACATTTTGTGAATAATCTGGTCATGGCCCGGGTTGATAATCAGTGTCGGCATGCGTTGGAGAACAGAACCTATAACCGCTATATGCTGGAAGGCGGAACCGGTGACAACAGTGGGACAGGGGAAAAGGTTGAAAAGCAGAGTCAGCAGATTGACGATTTCGATCAACTGCTTGAACTGCTGAACAATACTTTTAATGTAGAGCTGGACGAAAATATCAATGTTTCAGCCTTGCAAAAACGCTGGGAAAATTTACCTTAAATGTCTCCAATTCCGCGTATAGACTTGACATTAAAGGCCAAATCACCAAAACTGCGCGCCATGAATAAAGCGATAACAATTATCAAGGGCATTATTATCCAGCGCTAAACGCGGGTTGGATCTTTGATTATTTGTCAGCAATAAATTGAAGAACATTAAATAAACCCGCCACCAGGCGGGTTTTTTCGTTTTAGCTCATGGCCAAAATACCCTGAGCGATATTTGCCAGAACAAACTATATCTTGAGAATGGAGTTTGATGTGACTGAACAGACTGTCACCAGTTCGACAAACCCGGGCAGCCTGCCAGGGTATGTTTCACTTATGGATACAACCTTGCGCGATGGCGAGCAAACCCAGGGTGTGTCTTTCAGCGCCGGTGAAAAACTCAATATTGTTCAGGCCATGCTGGAGTCCCTTGGAGTCGACAGAATAGAAGTCGCCTCTGCCCGCGTTTCAGCAGGGGAGCAGGAAGCACTGCGCAGTATCATCGACTGGGCAAAAAAGCATAAGCTGGAAGGGCGGGTTGAAGTACTCGGCTTTGTGGATTATGACCGCAGCGTAAACTGGATAAGGGAAGCCGGTGGTCAGGTACTGAATCTGCTGGTTAAAGGCAGTGAAAAACATTGCACCAATCAGCTTGGAAAAACCCTTGATGAGCACGTTGAGGATATTCTCAGGACTGTTAACTATGCCTGCGAGCAGGGGCTGCGCGTGAATGCCTATCTGGAAGACTGGTCCAATGGTTACCATGACGACAAGACCTATGTCTTTGCCCTGATGAGAGCCATCAAGGATTGTGGAATAGAACATTTTATGCTGCCCGATACGCTTGGCGTGATGAGTCCTGATGAGGTCTTCTCTGCTCTTTCAGATATGCGCAGAGAGTTTCCCGAGCAGATATTCGATTTTCACCCACACAATGATTATGGACTGGCCACCGCCAATTGTATGGCTGCAGTGAAAGCGGGTATTGCCAACCTGCACTGCACCATGAATTGCCTGGGTGAACGCGCAGGCAATGTCAGTCTGGCAGAGCTTGCCGTGGTACTGCGCGATAAAATGGGCATTGATACCGGTATCGATGAAACCCATTTGCACGATATCAGCACCATGGTTGAGCAGTTCTCCGGAAAATACATTGCCGCCAATATGCCAATCCTGGGACAGGATGTATTCACCCAGACCGCCGGTATCCATGCGGATGGTGATGTGAAAGGCGGGCTTTATGAAACCCGACTCAGCCCGGAACGTTTTGACCGCAAGCGTACCTATGCCCTGGGCAAACTCAGTGGTAAGGCTTCCGTGGTCAAGAATATCGAAGAGCTGGGTATCACACTGTCGGATGACAATCTGAAAAAAGTATTGCAACGGGTGGTCTCCCTGGGGGATTCCAAGGAAACGATCACTGCCGATGATCTGCCTTTCATCATTGCTGATGTACTGGAGAGTAATGACTTCCAGCATATAAAGCTGGTGGAATGCCAGATTCACAGCCAGTACGAAAAACATTCCCAGGTGAGCCTGGTGGTGGAAATCAACGGCACTGAGTATTCTGAAAGCGGAAAAGGCAATGGTGGCTATGCGGCCTTCATCGATGCGCTGAAAAAGATTATGCAGCTGCAGAATTTTGAATTACCGGAATTGCTGGATTATTCCGTGCGCATTCCCCGAGGCGGTAAAACCGGCGCCCTCACCGAATGTACTATCACCTGGGCGGGCGATCATGGCGGCAATGCAGGGAAGAACCTGCGTACTCGTGGTGTTCACTCCAACCAGGTGTATGCCGCGGTGGAAGCCACGCTGCGGATGATTAATACCCGGATGCATAGTGAAACCGAGACGAATTAAAGGCGGATAAAGGAAAGAACCGAATAAAGGATAAAGGAAAAAAGATAAAGGATAAAGGTGGGCAGTTTGCAGAGTCATCTGAAGCCCACCTTTATCCTTTTTCCCGTGTCCCTTAATCCGGAAATTTCGGTAAATTTAGTGGCGAGTTAAAAGTTGAAAAAATAATGAAACAGGAAGATTCCTTGATCGATTTACGCAGCGATACCGTCACCAGGCCGTCACCTGAAATGCGACGGGTAATGGCTGCGGCGCCTGTTGGTGATGATGTGTGGGGTGATGACCCTACGGTTACTCGGCTGGAAACGCTTGCTGCGGAGATGATGGGGACGCAAGCATCGCTTTATGTGGCCAGTGGCACCATGTCGAATCTGCTGGCGATCATCAGCCACTGCCAGCGTGGGGAAGAATATATTGTTGGCCAGGATGCCCATACCTATAAATACGAAGCAGGCGGTGCCGCTGTTCTGGGCAGTGTCCAGCCGCAACCCCTGCAACTGGAACCTGATGGCAGTATTGCCCTGGAAAGAATTCGCGCTACTATCAAGCCCGATGATTTTCATTTTGCCATCACCCGCCTGATGTGCCTGGAAAATACTATTGGCGGCAAGGTGTTACCGATGGACTATATCGAAGCTGCTTCACAACTGGCACAAAGCCATGGACTGCAACATCATCTTGATGGCGCACGCGTATTTAATGCCGCCGTGAAGCTTGGGATAAATGTTCAGGATATTGCCCGCCATTTTGACTCGATTTCAGTGTGCCTTTCCAAAGGTCTGGGCGCGCCGGTTGGTTCGGTTTTGTGTGGCTCCGAAGATTTTATCAAGCAGGCCCGGCGCTGGCGAAAAATGCTTGGTGGCGGCTTGCGTCAGGCAGGGATCATCGCTGCTGGTGGCATCCATGCTCTGGAGAATAATATCGACAGGTTGCAAATTGATCATGATAACGCAGCCCTGTTGGGTAATGAGCTTGCGGCAATTGAGGAGCTGGAAGTAGATTTGGAAAACGTGCAGACCAATATGGTATTCCTGCGCACACGCGATGGAAATTATCAGGGCCTGGCAGATTACCTGCAGGCGCAGAATATTCTCATAGAGGCTGCAGAAAAAATACGTCTGGTGACTCACCTGGATATGAGCAGGGATGATATCCAAACCGTCATCACCAGCATCAAGGCTTACTATGCCAGGTCCGGGGGCAAGGCATGAAGTCATCACAAGAGGAGTTGGTCATGCATCCAATCAGATCATTAGTTGAGATGGAAAGTCATCTTGCATCGATACGACAATCACCTTCTGATGAAGGCATGGTTGAAATAATTGTGTCACGACCCATTACCGGCGGGCGTCAGGTTATGGATAATGCGGATCTGAATATAGCCTCTGGTCTGGTAGGAGATAACTGGGTCAGCCGCAAGGATAAACATACTGCCGATGGCAAGCCTGATCCGGGCAGACAACTGACGCTGATGAATTCCCGCGCAATTAATGCCATAACAGAGTCCGCTGAGCGCTGGCCGGAAGCTGGTGATCAGTTTTTTGTGGATTTCGATCTGAGTGATGAAAACCTGCCGCCGGGAACTCGCCTGGGGATTGGGCAGGCTGTTATCGAAGTGTCACCGTTGCCGCATCTCGGCTGTTTCAAATTTGGTAAACGCTTTGGTAAAGAAGCTAACCAGTTTGTTAATTCAACTGTCGGCAAGACGCTGAATCTGCGTGGTATCAATGCCAGGGTCATAACCTCCGGCGTGGTTGCACCGGGTGATCCCATAAGAAAAATACTCTAGCCTCTTTATTAATTACTATCAGTCCGGCTTTGCGGGAAACCATCCAATGAAACTCTATCATCACGGCTCTTCAGCTTGCGCGGCCAAAGTGCGCTTTGTGCTGGAGGAAAAGCATCTATGCTGGGAAGGACATTATGTGGACATCCTCAAGGGTGAGCAGTTCAACAAGGACTATCTTGCTCTAAATCCAAAAGGGGTTGTCCCGCTGTTGATTGATGGTGAACTGATCCTGCCTGAATCCACAGTCATCTGCGAATACCTGGAAGACAAATACCCTGAATATCCCCTGATCCCTAAAGCGGCGGCTCAAAAAGCGCGCGTTCGGCTCTGGACCAAGGCAGTTGATGAAGAGCTGCATCCGGCCTGTTCCGCAATCACTTATGTGGCATCCCATCGCCATACTATCCTGCGCAATGGCAAAGGTAATTTCGAGGAGTTTGTTGAAAACGGAGATGCAGCCGGTAAAGCTGCGCGACTGCTGAAATGGCAATGGATTCAGGAAGGTGTTAAAGCCCCCGGTGTGGCAGATAAAATCCGCTTATACCTGACTTATCTGGACAAAATGGAGGCGGCTTTATCGGAAAGTGATTGGCTCGTAGGCAATACTTTCACCATGGCTGATATAGCATTGACGCCTTATTTAAACAGACTGGCGGCCCTGGCGATGGAGCCTCTATGGCAAAATGGCCGTCTGCCAAATGTGGAAAACTGGTTTCAACGTATTAAAGCCAGACCTGCCTTTGAGCCGGCGTTTTTGAAATGGATGCCGGCGGAGCTGACTGAAGAGATGTATTCCAATGGCCAGCAAACCTGGCCGGAAATTGAGAAGTTAATTTCCTGAAAAGTTAATATTCCTGTCGGATGACGGCTTGCAGCCTTATCCGACCTAGGTTGCTTACTTGTCAGGAAAGTGGCGCTGACTCGAAATAGCATGGTAGGTCGGATAAGCGAAGCGTCATCCGACAATACGACTACAATTAAGTGCTAATAATGAGCCCTATTAAGCGTTACTGGTTTTCAAAAAAGCGTCTGCCACTTTGTCACCAAAGTCCGAAGTCGACAGCATTGTCACACCAGACCCTTCCTTGGATAAATCAGCCGTGCTGAAGCCATCAGCAAAAACACTTTGCATGGAATGCCATAAATTCTTCGCTTCCACTTCCATACCAAAACTCATTTCCAGCATCATTGCTACTGAGCCAATCATTGAGTAGGGGTTGGCGATATTTTTGCCGGCTATGTCGGGCGCAGAACCGTGGGAGGGCTCGTAGTAGGCTTTTTTGTCACCCATGCAGGCAGAAGGCATCAGGCCAAGTGAGCCGAGAATACCGCCACCCTGGTCTGACAGGATGTCACCGAACATGTTTTCCATCACCATGGTGTCAAACATGGTGGGTTTCAGGCACAGGTATGTGGCCGCAGCATCCACCAGAATATTAATGACTTCCACTTCAGGGTAGTCAGCATGGACTTCTTCCATTACCTCATTCCACAGCACGCTGGATTTCAGTACATTGCTCTTGTGAATATTGTGCAGGACTTTCTTGCGCTTCATTGCCGTCTTGAAAGCCACCTTCATGATTCGTTTAATCTGGTCTTCATCATATTCAAGGGACTCAGTGACATAACGTCGACCATCTTCATTGATGCCGGTTTCCTTGTGACCAAAATACAGGCCGCCCACCAACTCACGGATCATCATGATGTCGATGCCTTCACCGATGATTTCAGGTTTCAAGGGAGAAAAATGCGCCAGCCCCTTGGGCAGGAAAACCGGGCGGAAATTGGCATAGGTATTGTAGCGACGGCGCATCGGTAGCAGGGCACCACGTTCCGGCTGCTCGTCAACCGGGATTTTCTTGGATTCCTCATGACTCAGGCCAATGGGGCCTTTCAGAATGGCGTCGGCGTCATCACAGACTGCCTTGGTTTGATCAGGAAATGCACTACCACATTCGAACCAGGCGCTGGCGCCAAAGGGGGTGTGGACGAGGTCAAAAGTCACGTCATTGCGTGCTTCGACGAGTTTGAGAATTTTAACCGCTTCGGCCATTATCTCGGGACCGATGCCGTCTCCATCCAGAAGGGCTATTTTATAGCTTGTCATGGGAGCTCCAGCTGATGATTCGGGTGTTTGAAAAAGCGCGCTAATGTACCACTTTCGTCACGTGCATTCAAAACTGGGGGAGGGTTTTTGCCGGTACCAGGGAGTGGGGGCGAATATCTCCTTTTTTTTCCTGGAAATCGCTTTTGATGGTACTCAAATGGGTTAAGACAGTCTAAAATGCACCGCTCGAATTTAAGTGGTGTTCCTTACCCGGAGCGATCCACTAGATAACAGCATATCAGCGGAGCAATACACCATATGACCTCTACCCAGGCCAATACTAATAACCAGAAACTCAACACCTGGATCAAGGAAATCGAAACACTCTGTCGGCCAAGTTCAATCCACTGGTGTGATGGAAGTCAGGAAGAATATGACAGCCTTTGCGAGGAACTGGTCCAGGCCGGCACCTTTATCAGGTTAAACCCTGAATTACGCCCCAACAGTTTTCTTGCCCGTTCTGATGTGCGAGATGTTGCGCGCGTGGAAAGCCGTACCTTTATCTGTAGTGAAAAGAAATCCGACGCCGGCTCCACCAATAACTGGATGCAGCCAACTGAAATGCGTGGCACTCTTAATGGCCTCTTTGAAGGCTGCATGGAAGGACGTACCATGTATGTCATCCCTTTCAGCATGGGGCCTCTGGGTTCTGATATTGCCCAGATTGGTGTGCAGATCACCGACAGCCCCTATGTGGTTGTAAGCATGCGCATCATGGCCCGAATCGGGCAGAAAGTTCTGGATATCCTGGGTGATGATGACTTTATTAAATGCCTGCACTCCATCGGTTATCCGCTCACTGATGGCCGTGAGGATGTGTCCTGGCCTTGTGATCCGGATAATCGCTACATCGTTCATTTTCCTGAAACCCGTGAAGTGGTTTCCTATGGCTCGGGCTATGGTGGCAACGCCCTGTTAGGTAAGAAGTGTGTTGCTCTGCGTATTGCCTCTGTCATGGCGCGCGATGAAGGCTGGCTGGCAGAACATATGATGATTGTCGGTGTTGAATCTCCGGAAGGGGATAAAACCTATATCGCCGGTGCTTTCCCCAGTGCCTGTGGCAAGACCAACCTGGCCATGCTGATTCCACCTGAAGGTTTTGAAGGCTGGAAAGTTCACACCGTGGGCGATGACATCGCCTGGATCAAGCCAGGTGCAGATGGACGCATGTATGCCATTAATCCTGAAGCCGGTTATTTTGGCGTAGCCCCCGGTACCTCCATGGATTCCAATCCGGCGGCCATGGAAACTATGACCCGCAATACTATCTTTACCAATGTCGCCCTTACCGATGACGGCGATGTCTGGTGGGAAGGGATGACAGAAGAAGCACCTGCCCACCTGATTGACTGGAAAGGCAAGGACTGGACGCCAGGTTGTGGTCGCAAGGCGGCACATCCCAATGCCCGCTTTACAGCGCCGGCGGATCAGTGTCCCAGCGTGGACCCTGAATGGGAAAATCCGAAAGGCGTTCCCATCAGTGCGTTCCTGTTTGGTGGTCGTCTGAGTACTACATTCCCTCTGGTATACCAGAGCAAGGATTGGGCTCATGGCGTTTATATGGGAGCGACTCTTGGCTCTGAAGCTACTGCTGCTGCCGAGAATCAGGCGGCTATTCGTCGTGACCCAATGGCCATGCTGCCGTTTTGTGGTTACAACATGGGTGACTACTGGAAACACTGGCTCAGCATGAAGGACAAGGTTGAACATCTGCCGGTTATTTTCCGCGTGAACTGGTTCCGTAAAACCGAAGATGGAGGCTGGTTATGGCCCGGCTTTGGTCAGAATATGCGGGTACTCCAGTGGGTGGTCAAGCGTGTGAATGGCAAGGTAGACGCTAATGATACAGTGTATGGCCAGGTTCCTAATTATGAGGATATCAACTGGAATGGCCTGGTCTACGATAAGGAAACCTTTGCCCAGTTGATGGCCGTTGATACGGAAAAAAGTATCAGCGAGGTGGAAGATCAGACCAAGCTGTTTGACAAGATTGGTGCACAGCTACCGGAAGAGATGAAGCAGATTCAGCAGGAAATGTTGGCACAGCTGAAGTAAATTTCTGATTTTTTACTGTTAAAAAAGCCCGCTAAAAAGCGGGTTTTTTTTGAATCAGTATTTCTCTATCGAAATAAAATTCCATAGTCATGCATGACAGCAGACGCCTGCTATTGTTCACTAATTGTGAAAACAAAATCATCTGCCAGAGTATGGCCATCAATGGATACTATCTGGAATACCACCTGATAAGTGCCAGCTTCAAGCAGGGGGATTGCCAGTTCAATTTCTTTGCCAAAAGCGGTGGATTGGCCGATACGGTTACGTGGTAGCCGAAGCATAATAGTATCCCCGACCTGAGCCAGCTTCTCATTTAACGGACTGATCCTGGCATTGGTAATGGTCACTTCTCCCGGAAAGACGAAGCGCAGAATTTCCGGTGCCTGGTCAATAACGGCATCATGATCAGGAACCGTTGTGGCGATTCCGGTATGAGCTCTAGCCGTGAAGCCAGAGAACCCTGCCAGCATCAGGAACAGTAAAAAGGATATTTTTGGCATGTGATTCAGACGTGATTTGGCAACATTAATTCTAATGATACTATTCTTAAACCATCTTTAAAGTATCTTTAAACTATAAAAAAATATCTTCATCAAGGCTCACTGGCAATCAGCAATTTACTAGACGAGCTTATTTTCAAAGGGGAAGGGTATGTTTAACGCGCCAATAAAAATATTTACAGTATTTGCCATTTTACTGTTGCCGGTAATTTCCAGCGCGCAGCAACTGGGCCACTTAGAACGCATCAAGGTCTTTGGCCCTTCACTGCAAGGCAATCTCTCAGGGGATGATCCCAACCGCGATGTCTCTGTCTATCTACCACCGGGTTACAATATTGATGCCAGTAAACGCTATCCGGTTGTTTATCTTCTGCATGGCTACACGGATTCTGATGAGAACTGGTTTGGTCTGAACGGCAATCATTTTGTCAACGTACCAGATGCTGTTGATGCAGCGTGGCGCAATGGGGCGAAAGAAATGATTATTGTGATGCCCAATGCCTTTACCCGCTTTCAGGGCAGCATGTATTCCAATTCGGTGACCACTGGTGACTGGGAAAGCTATGTGGCAAAAGATCTGGTGGCCTATATTGATGAGCATTATCGTACCCTGGCCAGTCGCGAAAGCAGGGGACTGGCTGGGCATTCCATGGGCGGTTATGGCACGGTGCGCATAGGCATGAAATACCCGCAGGTGTTTGCGGCTTTGTATGCCATGAGCCCCTGTTGTATGGGAGCAAATATGAACCCAACCCTGGAGCAGTATGAACCGGCCATGGCCATCGAAAATGATGAGCAGTTGGCCAATGAAGGTTTTGGTGTCAAGGCCGCTATGGCTTCGGCGGCGGTCTGGTCACCGAATCCGGACAATCCCCCGTTTTATATTGATCTGCCATTCAAGGATGGCGAATTACAGGAAGATGTGGTGGCACGCTGGGTTGCCAATGCGCCGCTGGTGATGATGCACCAGTACATTCCCCAGCTCGAGTCTTTTACGGATATCTACCTTGATGCCGGTGACCGGGATGTCGGTATTGCTGCAACGGTTAGGGAAATGGATGCCATACTTGATAATTATGGGGTTGCACACCGGGCAGCGATTTATGAAGGGGATCATGTCAGCGGCATTCATGAGCGCATTACCACCCAATTGATGCCAATGTTTTCCGACGTTCTGGTTCCCCGCTAAGGTTCAGTCGCTGTTAACCAGCCCAAAATAAAATACATCTGATGTATTTCAGAATTAGTTGTCCAATCACCTATGGATAGATTGCCGAGGGATATTCAATCAGTTTCTGCAGCGCAGCTTGAACAGGCATATCGGCTTGATCCCGTTCAGTTTCGAAGCTGGTTCGATACTGTGTATCAGCAAAACCCCCAATCGCAGTTGCTGCAGGCCTGGCAGGCGCGTCTGGGTTTCGATAAAACGGCTCAAAACCCTTACACGCAGAATAAGGCTCTAGGTGACGCCTCACGAAGTAACAATTCGCTATTGCTCTATGTGGTTTTCATCTCGGTGCTGGTCTGGGCAATTGCGAAACTTCCTGATTTCATCGCAACTGATGCGCAATGGTTTTATCCCCGCTTTATTCCCTTCCTGGTGATCTCTGCTCTGGTTATCTACTTCAGCATCAGTCGTGCCCTGGAGAAAGTTTACCTGTTGCTCAGTATTGGCGGATTAACACTGGTTTTGCTGGTATTACTTCTGCTGCCTGACCGACCCGACTCCAATTCCATAACCATGGCCCTGATCCATAGTCCTTTTGTCATACTGAGCCTGCTGGGCATGGCTTTTTGTGGTGGGCATTGGCGCGACTCTTCAGCGCGGCTGCAATATATCCGGTATGGCGGTGAACTATTGATCTTTACCGCTTTGATCCTTCTTGGCGGTGGCGTGCTTACCGCCTTGTCTCTGGGCCTGTTTGACTTAATTGGTATCCCTATTGATGAATGGTTTTTTGACTACATTGTAATGTGGGGCGTCATGTCAGCCCCGCTGATTGCCACCTGGCTCTGGGACCAGGTCCTGAACAGGGAAAGTAAACTGGCCAGCGTCATTGCCAACGTGTTTTCGCCTTTGTTCCTGCTATTAACAGTAGCTTATCTGTTTGCCCTGTTGGGACAGCAACGCAGTCTATTCAGTGATCGTGAATTTCTGATTATTTTTAATGCCCTGTTGCTGGTAGTTTGGGGAATTACCGTTTTTTCTGTGAGCGGCAGGGAAGAAAAGGGGGCAAGGTTACTGGATATTACCAATCTCAGTCTGGTGTTTGTGACGCTGGTGATTGATGCCATTGCCCTGACGGCGATTGTGTATCGTTTGCTGCAGTTTGGCATCACCCCGAATCGCATCGCGGTGACCGGCGCCAACCTGTTGATCTTTGTTCACCTGCTGTGGATTTTCTATGAATATGTGAAAGCCTTTCAGAGCAAAAGTAGTACTGAGATGATCAAGACAACTATCGGGCGCTATCTACCAGTGTATTCTGTCTGGTCCATTTTTGTCCTCACAGGCCTTCCACTGCTTTTTGGCTTTAGCTAAATGGGCAGTGCGCAGGCCAGCAGGGTATGATTTTTTCGTCCTGTGATTTTATCTACAGCTTGATAAAGGCCAGGGCATTGTTCGGGTTTAATGGAATCACCAGCTGTTTCTGTACCGAGTCGTAGCACATGGAAGCAGCGCTGGGAATACCAGAGGCAATGATCTCTGCATCCTGTCCTGGTCTGATTCTGGAGACGCTGCCAAAGCGCACACTGCTCACATATTTGGTGCCATCTTCAGTTACCACTACGCCATCATTGCCGGCCTCTGCCGCATATTCAGTATTTATCACTTCGCCATCAGGGTTAAAGGTAATCACCGCATTGTTATTGATATTTACCACGACAATATTGCCATCGGTGTCCATGGCCACGCCGTTTGGCACACTTAACAGCCCACCTTCGGCGAAAACCGTGATTTCGCCTACCGGGTCCACCCGGTAAATAAGCTCAGGGTCCCGTGAATTGGAAATATAGGCGGTACCGTCTTCAGCAACGGCGATGCCATTGAGTATGGTGGAGCCCGGAATCTCAACTGAGCCCAGCGGTTCACCAGTGGCCAGATCAAAAGCTCGCAGGAAGCCCGCATCTACGGTGTAGAGATAGTCGCCCTGAATGGCACTGCCCAAAGGATTATCAAGTTCAAGGCCATCCCGGGTGGCGCCAATCCACTTTGCAGTATGCACACTGCCATCGGGATTAATCAGGGAAACAAAACCATCCTGCTCGGCCCCTTCAGCGCGATTGCCGGCATTCATTGCCAGAATGAGGTTTTTGTTGGCATCAAAGGTACAGCTCTCGGTAAAGTGAAAGCTGCCAAACACTTTGACGTTGTCGGACATGGTCATTTTAGTACCGGCTTCATTAATGGAGCCAAGGGGCTCTCCGGCAGTAAACTCCTGAGCGTAAACAGGCAGGGATAGTACGCCTGCCACTATCAATAATAATTTTTTTAAGTCTCTTTTGTTCATTCTTTCTGTTCTCCAGAAATGGTTATTTATCATTTAACAGAAGTTGTCAGGTTTTTCCTGTTATTGATGGAGTTGACTAAAATCTTTGTGTCCAGCAATATCCTGAGCCAGATTAAAACATAAGAATAATCGATTAGGTAACATCACCTCTAATGGGGTATCGACAGGATTGTTAATGAATTTACCTGATCTGGAATAATCTAATTTAAACCTGGTTTAAAAAAGTTTATTAAAAGCTCATATACAAAGGGGGTGTCATGACACGTTTTTCCACTGGAGTTGTTATGAAAAGAATTAACACAACAGTATCTGTATTGCTGTTTATGTTACTGGCGCAGCTTTCCGCTGCCCAGACCAGTACCCGGGAGGGCGTCTATACCGAAGCTCAGGCCATCGCCGGTGGTGCGCTTTATCTGCGTTCCTGCGTTGAATGTCATGGCATCACACTTGGCGGAGGCGAAGCCGGTCCCGCACTTGTTGGCGGTGCCTTCTGGGAGCAGTGGCAGGATCAGTCCCTGGCGGCGTTTTACCAGATCACAGCTTCTACCATGCCGGTAAACAATCCCAATGGTTTTTCTCCTGGCCAGTATTCTGATCTGGTCGCTTTTATGCTGCAACAAAACGGTCTGCCCGCCGGCGAAAACCCCTTGTCTGACAGCACCGGTGATCTTGTGGCCATTACCATGCAGGCTTCACTACAACCGGTCCGGGTTGCCTCTTTACTCAACGGTGCCTCGACCGCGCAACGCGTTATCGAATATGAATGGCTTGGGTATCACAATGACACCCATGCGACCCGCTATGCTCCGCTTGATCAGATCAATAAAGATAATGTCGAAAATCTGGAAGTGGCCTGGCGCTGGACTACCCTGAATCACGGCCCGAATCCTGAATTTAATTATGAATCCACCCCGGTAATGGCCGATGGCGTGCTCTATGCCACTGCAGGACGACGTCGCGATGTGGTGGCCATTGATCCGGTAACCGGTGAAAACCTGTGGATGTTTCGCTATGACGAGGGGACCAGGCGTGGCCCCAGAGTAAATTCCGGCAGGGGAGTGTCCTTCTGGCGTAACGAAACTGAGTCCCGGGTTGTGCTGGTAACACCCGGCTATTACCTGATTTCACTGGACACGGCGACCGGCAAGCCTGATCCGGATTTCGGCGAGAATGGGGTAGTGGACCTGCGTGTTGGTCAGGAAGACCGTTTTGAGATTGATATCGAATCCATTGGTTCCGGACTCACGGCGCCGCCAGTAATTGTAAATGACGTCGTCATTATTGGCGCAGCCTTTTCCTCCGGAGGTTCACCTAGAAGCAAGAGTGGACCGGCTGGCAATATTCGTGGCTATGATATTCATACCGGTGAAATGCTGTGGATTTTCCATACCATTCCCCAGGACGATGAATTCGGTGTGGAAACCTGGCGTAATAACAGTAATGCCTATACCGGTAATGCCGGGTCATGGGCGACCATGTCCGCTGACCAGGAACGCGGTATTGTCTATGTCCCGGTAGAGGCGGCGACAGGGGACATGTATGGCGGTCATCGTCCCGGTGATAATTTATTTAGTCAGACACTGGTGGCACTGGATGCCAAAACCGGTGAACGCATCTGGCACTTTCAACTGATTCACCATGACGTCTGGGATTATGATCCCCCGACAGCCCCGGTGTTGGCCGAACTGGAAGTGGACGGTGAGATAATTCCTGCGGCAATCCAGGTGAGCAAGCAGGGTCTGGTTTATACGCTTAATCGAGTCACCGGTGAGCCGGTATGGCCCATTGAGGAGCGAGCAGTACCCCAGTCCACCATCCCCGGCGAGCAGACCTCGCCCACCCAGCCTTTTCCTTCCAAACCGGCGCCCTTTGAACGTATTGGCTTGACCGAGGATGATCTGCTGGACTGGACGCCGGAAATCAAGGCCGAAGCGGTGCGCCTGCTTAATGAATATACCTACGGACCGGTGTTTACACCGCCATCCCTGATTAGCGAAAGCAACCGTGGAACCTTGTTCATGCCGGGCTTTGGCGGTGGGGCCAATTGGCAGGGCGTGGCTTTTGACCCTGAAACCAACATGCTTTACGTGCCCTCTACCTCACATCCCATGAGTATTGGTTTAACTACAGATACCTTCTTTGAAGACAGTGATTTTGATTACGCCATGGGGCGCGGGTTTGGTGTCAAGGGGCCGTTTGGTTTGCCACTGATCAAGCCTCCCTATGGACGTATTACGGCAATCAATATGAATGCGGGTGAACATGCCTGGATGATGGCTAACGCGGATACTCCCGAAGAAATACTTGAACACCCAAGATTGCGTGGCGTTGATATACCCGAGCGCACCGGCCATGGAGATCGTGGTGGTTTGCTGGTGACGAAATCATTGCTGTTTGCCGGAGAAGGCGCTGGCTTATATGGCGGTCAGACTGGCGGTGGGCCCATGTTTCGTGCCCACGACAAGGCCACGGGTGAAATCATCAGTGAATTTGAACTACCGGCCAAACAAACCGGCTTGCCCATGACCTACCAGATAGATGGGGTGCAGTATATTGTCGTGCCGGTGGGTGACACCGGGCATCCGGGGGAGCTTGTTGCACTGAAGGTAGCCGAATAAGCCCTGCGGGCAGAGACAAGTTACAAGTTACAAGTCTCAAGAAAAGTTTCAGGGAAAGCTTGACGGCTGTACCTTACGAAACATCATTATTTGCGACTTGCGACTTGCGACTTGCGACTTGCGACTTGCGACTTGCGACTTGCGACTTGCGACTTGCGACTTTTTTTACCAGCGTCCGCTGGCGCATCTGTCCCAATCCTTCTCCCAGCTCTGGGGGATCTTGGCATCATTGAGCAAAAAGCCGGGTTCCATTTCCGGGTAAAACGCTTCGTAGGTTTCTACCGTGTGTTGATTGACGCGGCGATTAATGTGAAAGGGTTTTACGTCTGCTAGCGAATTTACGCCCAGTTGCCCAAGCAGTTCGGCGAGCGCGGCTATCATGGCCTGATGATAATTAAATACTCGCACGCCTTTATCCGTCACATCGAGCATTTTATAGCGCGCCGGGTTTTGCGTGGCGACACCGGTAGGACAGGAATCATTATTACAATGGCGGGCTTGAATGCAGCCGAGCGCAAACATCATGCCGCGGGCGGAATTCACTGTGTCTGCCCCAAGAGCCCCAAGCCTTACCATGTGATAGGCCGATAACATCTTTCCCGCGGCGATAATTTTTATCTGCTCCTGCAGACCAATACCACGAATGGCATTGCTGATAAAATGAAGTCCCTCACGTACAGGTGCGCCAACGGCATTGGTCATCTCGATAGGCGCAGCACCGGTGCCGCCTTCGCCACCATCCACAGTAATGAAATCCGGGGTTATGCCGGTATCCAGCATGGCTTTACAAATACCGAGGAATTCATGCTTACGGCCAAGGCATAATTTAAAGCCTACCGGTTTCCCACCGGACATTTCCCTGAGCTGCTTGACAAACTTCAGCAATCCTTCGGGATTCGAAAAGACTGTGTGATGGGGGGGAGAAATTACATCTTCACCGATCTTAACATGACGGATGCTGGCAATTTCTTCGGTCACTTTAGCTGCCGGCAAGATACCGCCATGGCCGGGTTTGGCGCCCTGGGATATTTTGATCTCGATCATCTTTACCTGCTCTTCGCGCGCTTTCTCTTGAAATAATTCAGGCTCAAAATGACCCAGGTCATCCCGGCAACCAAAATAACCGGTACCGATTTGCCAGACAATATCGCCGCCATATTTACGGTGATGGTCTGTCAGGCCACCTTCACCGGTATTCTGGAAAAAGCTGCCCATTTTGGCGCCACGGTTGAGCGCCATTACGGCATTTTTACTCAGGGAACCATAGCTCATGGCAGAAATATTCAGGGTGGAAGCCGAGTAAGGTTTGCTGCAATTCACCTCGCCAAATCCCTCGCGTAAAGTGTCGGGTGGGACATGAACAGGGGTCATGGCGTGATTAATCCATTCATAGCCATTTTTGTAGGTATCCAGAATAGTGCCGAAGGGGCGGGTGTCGTTTTGTTTTTTTGCACGCTGGTACACGAGGCTGCGCCATTCACGCGGCATGGGGGTGCCGTTGAGGTCTGATTCAACAAAATACTGCTGGATTTCCGGTCGAATAAATTCAAAAAGATAACGGATGTGACCAATCACGGGGTAAATGCGCAGAACTGTGCGTTTGGTCTGAACGATGTCATAGACGCCGGTCGCAATAATCGGAATGACCAGTAACCAGAGTAGATTAAACAGTGGCGAAAAACTGCCAAGGGCAATTACTGCCAAGGGTCCCAGTACACAAAACAACAGGAAAATCCGATGTACGGTCATTATTAAAATCACTCCGGGCTTATTACTGGAATCATCAGATATTTGATTAAATCATAAAGGGCTGTAGGGAAACCACAAACCTGATTTTATGAGTTCAGGGCGCCGGAACTATTCAAGGGATATGGAGTCAGACAGGGAGCTGCGAATAAATTTTACGGCACGAAGATGCTGTATTATTTATTCCCTTTACGTTGTACCATCCCTGTCCCTGATTTTAATGAAAAGCTTTATTGGAAAGCTTTTCATACAAATTCAGGGCTTATGGTTTTTTCAAGGAGTTAATTATGCGCACCAAATTTATTCACTTAATTTTATCCGTTTTTGCTATTGCAACATTCGGTATTGGACAGGCCTCGGCACAGGGTTTTCAGCTACCCAACATGCAGGTAACCAGTAATGCCTTTGAAGATGGCGGTATTATTCCAATCAAATACACTTCTCATGGTGATAATGTTCAGCCAAATTTTTCTATCACTGGAGCACCGGAAACAACTGTGGGTTTTGCCATTGTTTTTCATGATATCGAAGTAGCAATTGGCGGTAGCACAGGCGATGTGACGCATTGGCTGGCATGGAATATCCATTCCCGTGATATCCCTGAAGGCTCTCTGCCTGCAGGCAGTGTACAGGGAAGTAATATCCGGGGGCAGGCTTCATATATGGGCTCCGGGGCGCCTTTAAGGGATCGCTTCCATCACTATGTCTTTGAATTTTATGCCCTGAATGAAGATCTTGATCTTGCCGAAGGTGCCAGCCGCGGTGAATTGATGGCGGCAATGGAAGGCAAGGTAGTAGCCAAGGCCGCTTATGTGGGCCGCTACGCTAACGCCCAACCAGAATAAAAAAAGCGTTTTTGAATCAGGAACAGGCGCTCTGATAAGCATCATAGCGCCTTTTTCTTGTCCGGCCTTGTCTGAGAATTCAGGAAAGCCTATATTTCAGCATTATTTATCAGCTTTTCATTGACGGGGTAAACAATGAAAAAATTCATCCTTTTTGTTATCACTACTTTATTGCCATTACTGACCTCGGCTCACCACAGTTTTGCGCCACATTTTGATGCAGACAAACCGGTATCCATTTCGGGTACCATCATTGAATATGAGCGGCGTAATCCCCATGCCTATCTGAATATTCGGGCAGAAGATGCCAGTGGTCGCGTCACAGACTGGCGCTGTGAATCCCATGGTTTTACTCAACTTGCGCGAAATGGCATAACACCGGAAATGCTGGCTCCGGGAACACGAATTGGGATCTCCGGATCGCAGCATCGCCGCGATCCGAATATGTGTTTTTTCGACGTGGTCTACCTGGAAGATGGGCGCGAACTCAGTGTTAATGGTCCCCGGGGGCAAGTCTCCAGTCAGGAAGAGCAGCGTGATTCGATCTTTGGCACCTGGATGCTTTTACCAGGCGGGTTTGCTACCAGTGGCCCGCAGTTCATGATGGATTTTTTAACGCCTGAAGGCAAAGCTGCAGTAGCACAATATAACCCGTTCACAGACGACCCAACTTATCGTTGTGAGCCGGTAGCAATCCGTCGTGTCTGGGGCGCACCCGGCACCCCTTTGGCCATTACGCGCCAGGGTGATGATGTGGTGATCAGCTATGAATGGATGGATGCAAAACGCATAATTCATATGAATCAGGATGCCGTCCCGCTGGATGCGGAACCCAGCATACTGGGATATTCCATCGGCCACTTTGAAGATGACACGCTGGTGATTGAAACAGGTCGATTTACTCAAGGGGTGTTAAACCAGTTTGTTACTGCTGAAGGACAACCCATGCGTGGCCTCCTGCATTCCGACCAACTCAGGACAGTGGAAAGACTTTCTCTGGATCAGGAACGCAATCGACTGGTGATGTCCATGGATCACTATGATGATGCCTTTTTCAGCCGTGATTTCCCCAACTACACCAGGGAGTACCGACCCTCAACTCTGGATATCCAGCCCTTCGGTTGTATTCCTGAACAACTGAAATAAACGGGATCCACTTGCCCTTACTCCCCATTGAATCGCTTCTCCTGCTTTGCCTGGTGGCTCTTTTTACCGGATTTATCAAAGCAGGAATGCCCTCACTTGGGACCTTGCTTACTGCCTCTGTTGCCCTGATGTTCCCTCCCCGTGATGCCCTTGGTATTACCCTGATGTACCTGTTGGTAGGTGATATGGTTGCCGTTACTCTGTACTGGCGGCTTGCCCATTGGCAGGAACTGAAAAAAATGATGCTGCCAGTGCTGGCGGGTGTGATTCTGGGGGGGATATTGCTGGCCTTTTTGAATAACGAAAATCTCGGTCTGACTCTGGGCGTGGTTGTCCTTGTTCTGGTATCACTGGAGCCTTTGCGTCCCCGTTTGACCCAATGGGCACTTGAACACCCTGGCAGTGTAAGATCCGGTTCCGGCTTGCTTGCCGGTATTGCTACCACCATTGGCAATGCTGCCGGCCCGATATTGTCGCTGTACTTTCTATTGCTGAAACTGGACAAGAAAGCTTTCGTGGGGACAGGCTCAATATTTTTTCTGTTCGTTAATGTAGCGAAAATTCCTATTTTTCTGGGGCAGGGTATATTTCATATGCAGTACCTGGGTTCTGTGGCGCTGACCGCGCCACTGGTACTGCTGGGGGCGCTTGGGGGAAAGAAGTTCCTCGAATGGATATCCCAGCAATGGTTTAACCGTATCGTGCTTTCATTAACTGCTCTGGCGGGATTCTGGCTGGTGGTACGTTATTTTACCGGATGAAAGCAAGGGTCAGAGGGTAGTCTGGAAGTCGTGACAGGCTGGGCACTGCTGATAAACTTACTTGATTAAAAACAGAGCCTATTCACTGGCTATTGGTTGCCAGACTTTGCAGGTAATTATCGGAGGACTCTTTTGATGCAATTAAAATTCTATTCTCCATTTTTCATACTGTTGTTAAGTGCAGTGATTACATCCTGTGCTGTCAATCCGGTCACCGGGCGCAATGAAATCTCGCTGGTTTCAGAGGCTCAGGAACGAGCCATTGGCGAGCAGCAGTATGGACCTTCCCAGCAAAGCCAGGGTGGTGAGTTTACGGTTGATCAGACACTTAGTGATTACGTGAATACAGTGGGACAGCGTATTGCAGCAGTCAGTGATCGTCCACTGGATTATGAATTTGTGGTTCTGAATAATTCTGTTCCCAATGCCTGGGCCTTGCCTGGAGGCAAAATTGCCGTTAACAGAGGTTTGCTGACTGAACTGAAAAGTGAGGCAGAACTGGCCGCTGTGCTGGGCCATGAAGTAGTTCATGCCGCCGCCGGGCATGGCGCCCAGGCCATGACCCGAGGAACTTTGTTACAAGGCGTGTTGGCAGTAGGTGCCATTGCGCTTCAGGATAATGACTATGGTGATTACATAGTTGGAGCCTCTCAATTGGGTGCGCAATTAATTACCACGCGCTATGGTCGAGAAGCTGAAAGAGAGTCAGATTATTACGGCATTCAGTATATGGTTGCAGCCGGCTACGATCCCCGTGCTGCGGTGAGTTTGCAACAGACCTTTGTCAGATTGTCAGAAGGCAATAATCCCGGGTGGATTGATGGCCTTTTTGCCAGCCATCCCCCTTCACAGGAACGGGTTATCAATAATCAGGCGCTGGTTGATGAACTGATGCCACAGTTGCAGGGTATTGATCTGGAAACTGGAGAGGTGCGCTACCAGCAGGCAATGGCCTTTCTGGAAAAAAATTCGGAAGCCTACGATCTTTTTGATGAAGCCCAGCTCGCCATTGCCGATGGTGAACTGGATATAGCCCTGCTCAATCTGAATGCGGCAATCAATATGGTACCCCGGGAAGCGCGTTTTAAAGGGCTGAAAGCGGATATTCTGCTAAATCAGAGGGAGTACCGTACTGCCATCAATACCTATGATGCAGCCATCAACAATGATGACAATTACTACGACTATTACCGGGGACGCGGAGTCGCTTATGCCAGATTGGGCGAGCGCACTCAGGCCAGGGCTGACCTTGAATCCAGTGCGCGTCTTCTGCCAACGGCCATTGCGATGAATGAACTAGGTAAGCTATCGCTGGTAGATAATGACAGGATCCTGGCCAAGCAATATTTTAATCAGGCAGCGCAGGCCCAGGGTAGAGTAGGGCAGGAAGCAAGCTTGAGTTTTACGCGACTTGATCTGGAGGATAACCCGGAAAACTATATCAGCGTGCGAATGTTTGCTAATGCTGATGGTCGCATATTGGGTCGTGTGTTCAATAACAGTAATATTGACGTTGCCAATACCAGGATAGAGTTTTCGGCGGTACTCGGAAACAGGTTGGGTCAACAAAGCCAGATTGTCAGTTCCCTGCCGGCAAACAGCTATGTGGATGTCAGTACGGGTTTACGTTTTCCCGAGGGTCAGTTGTGGAGTGACGAACAGATGCACGCAAACGTGATTGGCGCCAGTACTCAATAGATAAAGGAAAAAAGATAAAGGAAAAAAGCGACCATTGAAGGCTGGGATGCTGGTTATATATTCAAGCGTTGTAGGTCGGATAAGGTCCGCAGGACCGTCATCCGACATGACCGCAGCGTCGCTTCCCAAATAAAAAACCATTCCTGAGATCTACTACACGCTGAACACCTTTATCCTTTATCCTTTATCTTTTTTCTTTTATCCGATCTTCAAGCCCCCCGGGCTTTCTGCATCTCAACATATTCAATAAACTTGGCCAGTTCCTGGTAGGGATGATAGCCAGTGGTGGCGTAGCTGCCTGATATAAAACTGGGCACGCCGGTGACCTGAAATTGTCTGGCACGCTTCCATGCTTCATCTACCTGGTCGCTAAAACTTCTTTCGTCGATTACCTGTTCGGCTTTCACGACTTCAAGACCGGCTTTTTCAACAGCCTGAAGCAGTACCTCTTTTTTGGCCAGATTCTGGTCTTCGACAAAGTAAGTATTAAAAAGCTGCTTATGCAAGGCTTTGCCGCCGGGCTGTGTGTCTGCCCACATGCCCAGTTCCTGGGCGAGACGGCTGTTATAGGTCATGGTTCTATCAGAGTGGTGAGGCAGTCCCAGTTCATCCATGATGCCATAGAGGCGCTCATGCACATCATCCAGATTGGGGCCAAGGAATGAAGACAGTAAAAGTCCTTCTTGTGGTGTATCAGGATGAAGAGGAAAGGGTGACCAGCGAATTTCTATGTCGTGACTCTGTTCGATTTTTTCAATTACGGCACTGGCCAGGTAGCACCAGGGGCAGACATAATCACTAAACACTTCCATGACAGTTTTTTCTTGTTTTTCTTCAACAGACATACACTTTTCCCTCGTGTTGAAATCATGAAATATGATAGCAAAGGGATCAAGCGGCGTCCCTATCTATGAACGCCGTATAAAATTATTACTGGAAAGGTTGGGGAGCAGGCGTGTCAGGCCCGGAAGGAGGCAGGATAGGTAATACAATGCGTGGCAGGTCGCCCGAGAGAGTTTTTAGAAAAGCTACGACCTTCTCATTTCCTGTGCGTGAAAAAGTTCTGTTCAATTGTACCCAGGCCATAGTATCAACGGCTTCTTCGAGGGTTTTAACACTGCCATCATGAAAATATGGGTAAGTGAGTTCAACGTTTCTCAGCGTGGGGACCTTGAAACGCATGCGATCAGATCGAAGCCCGGTAACCGCTTGCCGGCCAATGGCAGGATTATTGGTTTCAAAGCGATTGAAGGAGCCCATTTTCTGATAGGCCTGGCCACCAGCAGCGGGCCCATTATGACAACCAGCACAACCTGTCAGTTTGAATAGACGATAACCGTCCTGTTCAAATTCTGTCATTGCATCTTCGTCTCCAGCCAGCCACTGATCAAAACGGGAATTGGGTGTGACTAGTGTGCGTTCAAATTCAGCAATAGAATCTGTCACCATATCGATGGTGATTGGTTCGCCACCAAAGACTTTAGCAAATTCATCAATATAACCGGGTATAGTCTGCAGCACAGACACTGCCAGCTCATGGCTTGATGCCATTTCTCCCGGATTGGCAATAGGTCCACCTGCCTGTTCGTCGAGATCTCTGGCACGACCATCCCAAAACTGGGCAATACTGTAAACGGCATTAAACACGGTTGGTGAATTGATCGGTCCCTGTGCCCACTGATGTCCAATAGAGGAAACCAGGTTGTCAGTCCCGCTTAGCATAAGGTTATGGCAAGAATTACAGGATATCCAACCGGATTTGGAGAGTCTGGGATCAAAAAACAGTTTTTTACCCAGCTCCACTTTGCCGCTATTCAGTCCTTGTGGCACGGTTATCGGAGATATGGGCTCTTGAGCACTGGCGAAACAGGAAAAAGCCAGCAAAAGTATAAAACTGCTTATCAGGTGCTTTTTCATTTACGTTTGGACTTTCCATTAATATCGACTTGGTATTCTAATACTATCAGACCTGTAAATTGATGATATAAGTCAATGTTGTTGCTGGGTATAATGAATCACATCCGGACATTAATTATTACTTAAAAAGCCAGCCAAAGCTGTTTTTGCAGGTATTTTAATATTGAGAGCTTTTACTTGAGAATCTTAAATAAACAGAAGTTGGAAAGAGAAATCCAGAATCTTTTTAAACGGCTTGAAGTTGGCGCATCATCTGACCTGACGGAGCAGAACTTTAATAAAGAGCTGGCAAAAATATTTGAAGATAGTGAACGGGTGGTTAGTGGAGAAGAGAGCCAGTTTGTCACCATTATAATTGCAGATCTTCGAGGTTTTACTTCCATGGCAGATAAAGTCAGTTCTGCTAATATTGTGGACATGCTAAATGAATTTTTCGGTGTGATGGTGGAGATAATTGATCAGCATGGCGGGTATATAAACAAGTTTATGGGTGATTCTATTTTTGCCTTTTTTGAAGATACGCGAGGAGTCCAGAATAGTGTTCTTAATGTCCTGCATTGTGCGATTGAAATGCAGATTGCCATGGATAAAGTCAATTTAAAAAGTGCTGAGCTAGGACTGGATAACCTGTATATGGGGATCGGGATCAATACCGGTGATGCTGTTGGAAGTGTACTGGGGTCTTCAATTTATCGGGAATACACAATGATTGGTACGACAGTTAACCTGGCGTCCAGGATTGAAGCCTACACCCTTAGAGGACAAATTTTGATTTCGGAATATACACGAGAACATGCCGGAGTCTTTATTGAAACCGGGATGGAAAACGAAGTGAATGCAAAAGGTATGGCAAAACCACTGCGATTATATGAATTATTATCGGTAAGCCATCCTGAAAAAATCAAATTACCAGTACGCGATAATCGAAGAGCGCTTCGAATAAAAATCAGTCTTCCACTTTCATACCAGCTGCTGGATGGCAAGTCGGTGTTGCCAGATGTTTATGAAGGACATGTGGTTGATATCAGTTACGGTGGCATGATGATCAATACCGCTATACCAATGAATCAATATTCTGATATCAAAATGAAGGTTAATCTTGCGCCATTAATGACAGAGCCGGTGGATATCTATGCAAAAGCACTCTATGTACAGCAAAAAGGCGAAGCTACTGAAGTTGGTCTGGCCTTTACGATAATTGATGATGCTACCAGTGCCGCAGTTAAATCCTTCGTCGATAATATGGTATAAGTCTGGTTTTGATCATGGGACGAAGGGGAATATATATGCAGACGAACGGGAATTTAAATTTTTTCCAGGGCATGCTTTTTTTGTCATCCTGTTTGGTTTTTGCTTCATCGAATGCGGCGGACAGCCCGGCGCCTGTCAGGCTTGATCCGGATAAGATGGCTGGCCTTGGTCTTACCTCTGTGCCATCGGATGCCTAT
>Ga0255783_10000778_pt1 | contig 35934 bp, 35 predicted proteins | sample 011ome_22_FD_179981 | JGI IMG/M metagenome (GOLD analysis project Ga0255783, IMG submission 179981) | Coastal salt marsh microbial communities from the Groves Creek Marsh, Skidaway Island, Georgia - 011507BT metaG (version 2) | ecosystem: Environmental > Aquatic > Marine > Intertidal zone >... | reverse complement strand
ATAATTACCATTAGATAGATCTCAATAATGTTTTTTGATTAGTGGTTTTGTTACCATGCGACGGTTTACACAATACGCATAGCCTGTTAGTTAGGTGGCTATTGGGAGAGATGGCCGAGTGGTTTAAGGCGCACGCCTGGAAAGCGTGTTGGGGTTAACGCCCCTCCGGGGTTCGAATCCCCGTCTCTCCGCCATGCTTCTTTAGTGTGAGCTAGCTTTAATTTCCTTTAAAAATATTTTACCCTAGGCCTTATGCGATGATATGGGGATAAAAAGTCATGTTTCTGTACCTCGCAGTCCGCGTGAATCCTTGCTAAAAGCGATAAAAGTGAAACGCAAGCACTTCTACCTTCGGTTTCCCCCAACCGCGGTCTAGGAGCGCTCAAGCCGTATTTCCCCGCAGGAGCTCGTTCTTGTCATCACGCATTAGCTAAAGCGCGTGTCTACAGCATCAATCGTATATGAACCCGCTAACTCAGCAACAAGATGTCCATCCTATAGGCTTGCGGGGTTGCCTGATTGACCAGTTAAGAATTGGCCTGACTTCAGCCGAGATTTTTAGATGGTTTGCACAGGGGTATTATAGCGTTTTTGGATGAAGGTGGGAAGGCCACCTTGTCAGCCTTCAAATCACCCCATATCAGCTACAAACCCGTCACAATACCAATTTTTCATGGCGAGCCAAACGCATGTCCGTCCAAAAACTGGCCAGCCTTTGCGCTGGCCTTGTTTCACGGCAAGGTTTGAACAAGTTTATTTCATTTTTGAACGAGCGCTTGATGTTTAATTGAAGTGCCCCTCCGAAAAAAATCAGAATCAAAAGCGGTAAGGCCTGTTGCCGTTTATAGGAATCAGAACAATGTTACCGCTACCGCAAAGCTGACTACACCAAAGAGCAAGGAAAACATTAACCTCTTGGTAAAAACTACTATGGCCAAACCCACTGCGAGCCCAAATATTCGATGCTCCAATAAAGTTGTTTCTAAAACGCCTGTCGGGTGCACCAAAGCCAGCATCACTACACCGGAGACCATCGCATAGGCCATATTATTGATCCACACCATCAAAGCGCTATCCGGTGGTATCCGGGACGCCAGAAACACGCCGGCAAACCGCCAAACCATCGTACCTGCAATAGCGGCGAGCAGCGCCCACCATGCAAAAAAACTGGTGAGTTGTTCCATTAATTTACTCCAAGGTCACCCAAGATGCCACCTGGTGTTATAACGGCTGTAAAGACTTGCAATCGCTCCGCCAACTAGGCCTGCTAATAAAATTGCCCATTCCCCAGCAAGAGGGAAAAGCATTGGGCAGAGAATGCTCCCAAGCACCACTGCCAGCCGGTTTGCTTTATCCCGTGCGTTAATAATATTCAGCAAGATGTATATTGGCGTTATAAAAATCACGATGCGTAGAATCTCAGGTTTCAGCAAATCTCCTAAAAAATATCCAAGAATTGTTCCCAAAATACCAAAGAAGAAGATGGTCAGCGTGAATCCCTGATAATAAGCAAGCAACAAATGGGACGGATATTTTTGCTGAGCAAAACCTAAGTTTGTCCAAGATGTGATGGATAGAAAATGCATCCAGAAAATACGTTTCCATAAAGGTAGCTTATGAGATGCCAAATCCATCATATCAGCAGCCGATATAACCATCAGCAGCATCCGCAAATTGGCCAGCGAAACCGCAACAAAAATGATAAAAAGCGATGCGCCAGCAGCGTATAGGCTAACCAAAACAACCTGCCCCGGCAGCCCCCAGATGCCAAGTGACGTGGCCAGGGACATCCAAAAATTTAAACCAGCCTCACGCGCGATTGTTGAATAGCCTGCCATTGTTAAACCAATTGCGGGACCCGGCGCCCTCAAAGCATCGATCGTGGCATTCCAGCGCGTTTGGTCAATTGACAGGGATTGGTAATACAGGTCAGACATATACCATCGACTATAATTGGAAATCCTAGAAGTGGAAGCCGAAATATAGTTGGTTATCTTTTTCTTGAGGAGTGAGATTGCCTTGGTACTCGTTTTGAGATTTTTAAAATGATAGTTTTAATGGTTTGCACCCAATTCCTTCCAGTCAATTACCTGATCTAAACTCTGGCATATATTTCAATTTCATAATCGCAAGATTTTTAATTTCCTCAACGGTCATAACTAACTTCATCTCCCTGAAATCAAATTCTTCAGCAAAGGACTTGGACGCCATTGAACAAGTTAAAGGATTATAAACGAAATGATTTATTTCTTTCCTCACGAATACCCCCCCCTTTAATAAAATTCAAATCAGATTGAAAAACGTCCTCAGTAGCCCTGATTTTTATGTAGGGTAAAAGGTAAGTAAAATCTAATACCTCCTGCAAAAGGCATTACATTCAATCGCTTGAATCTCGATTAGGCAGACTGTCTTTCCGCCACATCGTTAGCTAAATTCAATGTAAATTTGGTAAAGGCGCCGTTAAACCCTTTTTGTTGCGGAATTAACTATGCGCTACTAGCGTATTTTTAATGACGCTCTCCAAAAAATGTTTCTAAATGTTCGTTGAAGTCTGAACGACCCCTAATCAAAAAAATACGGATATACTGGCCCCAGCTATGGACCATAGTTCAATTGACCGGCGCAAAATGGGTCTAGTAATTCTCATCTGCGTTGCACAGGTTTTGGTACAAATTGGAGCATTTTTTTGGCCTGCGTTATTGCCAGATATGATGCTGCTATGGAGCCTCTCCAATAGTGAAGCGGGATGGATAACGGCGATATTCTATGGCGCTTATATGTTGTCTGTTCCACTTTTGGTTACGCTTACCGATCGATTAGATCCCAAATCTGTATATCTTTTTGGTGTTGGTGCCACTATCGCTGGCCACCTTGCTTTTGGTCTGTACGCCGAAGGATTTTGGTCAGCCATGGCCGCACGAGCACTGGCTGGTTTTGGCTGGGCTGGCACTTATATGACTGGGCTAAAACTTTTATCAGACCTTGTCGATGCCCGAACCATGTCCCGTGCGACGGCTGGACATGCTGCTAGCATTGGAGTATCTGGTGCATTGTCTTTTGCCACTGGTGACCTCATTGCGTCTTATGCCGGTTGGGAAGTGGCATTCATTGCGGCTTCTATGTCCGCTATTATTGCTTGGGCTATTGTATTCCTCGGCGTGCCAATTCAAAGCGTACCCAAAACCAGTCTGCCTGAAACTAAAAGCCTTTATGATTTTCGACCAGTTCTGAAAAATCGTTCTGCTATGGCTTATTCAATTGCATACGGCATTCATACGCTTGAAATGAGTGCGGTTCGTGGTTGGGCAATAGCTTTTCTCAGCTATGTAGCAATCTCAACAGATGAAGTGGGTCACGTAATAGCTCCTGCAGTCGTTGCGACCACTCTCGGACTAATTGGCGCCGTTGCGAGCGTCACTGGTAATGAAATTTCTATTCGTTTTGGGAGACGCAAGCTGATTCAGACAGCGATAGCAACCTCGATATTACTGGGTGGTAGTATCGGTTTTATTGGTAGCCTTTCCTACTTAATAGCCATGATCTTGTTAGTAACTTATGGCATTACAATATGGTTGGATTCTTCCTCATTAACAGCCGGTTCGGTTGGCACTTCTGATCCAGCGAGGCGTGGACAAACGTTAGCTGTGCATTCGATGATGGGATATGCTGGTGGTTTCATTGGCCCCATTATAATCGGTTGGACGTTAGATTTGGCCGGTGGCATGTCCGGGAAAAGTTGGGGGTTTGCGTTTATGATGGTTGCCGCCCTAAACGCATTAGCTCTGATAATCTTTTGGCGACTTAATCCAAGAGAATTAGACGGTGATAGGATGCCTTAAAGTGCAAGTTTCCGACGATCAGGATTTTCCTCTCCATTTAACTGACAACATAGGCATTAAAGACGACCACCTATCCTTGAAGTCATGGGATTGGAATGGGTCGTGTATGGCGATTGATCCCGCTGGAGCAAGGAGTTTGATAGTGCTTGGTAAAATGCGACGCATTAATATTGGTATTTTGCGTATCGTTTTGTAAGATAACATTAGAGAGTTGGGACTTTAAGTTAAGCGACCGGTTTCATATTAAAAGGTCGACGGTCTGGGGATGACGTTCCTAGTTTCAGGCTTAAATTATGACTACTCCTTCGTCGCCCATTGTGTGCTGTTGTGCCAAATGAAACTAAATAAATAATGCCCTCCTAAAAAAGAGGATTTGAGAAAAACAATGAACAATGCCCACAAACTTTCTGCCATGGAAGCCGTCAAAAAAATAAAACAGGGTCAATTAACTGCTGAGTCTTTGATGCGCTCATGTGTCGAACAGGTCTCGGAACGTGATGACATGGTCAAGGCTTGGGCGCATATTGATCCAGAGCAAGCAATAGACCGGGCTCGAACAGCCGATAAACGGGGTAATAAAGGTCCGCTTGCTGGAATTCCTGTTGCCGTAAAGGATATAATAGATACGGCTGACATGCCCACACGTCACGGATCCACTATTTATGAATTTAACCAACCCACTATTGATGCTGCCGTGGTCAGTAAAACGCGCGCCATGGGCGGCGTTATCATGGGAAAAACTGTCACAACTGAATTTGCGTGGCGAAATCCAGGGGCCACATGCAATCCTCATAATTTAAATCACACACCCGGTGGCTCCTCGAGCGGTTCAGCAGCTGGTGTCGCAGACTATCAATTTCCCCTCGCTTTCGGCACCCAAACCGGCGGATCTGTTATTCGTCCAGCTGCTTATTGTGGGGTGGTCGGCTTCAAACCGACCTTTGGGACTTATGATCGCGACGGTGTTAAGGAGCTTTCTTCCTATCTCGATACAGTCGGCATAATGGCTAGATCTGTTCAGGATGCTGCTTTTTTTGATACTGTGTTGAGAGGGAATAGCTTAACAAACTCCCCAATTTTGGATAACACATCATTAAGGATTGGTGCCTTTGTTCCGTTTCGTGACAGTGCCGAGCAATGTGCGCTCTTGGCATTGGACGCCAGCGTTCGGATGGCTGAAAAAGCTGGGGCCACTGTTGTCGATATAGAATCATCGAAGAACTTTGAAATTCTTGCTGATATTCATAATGTAATAATGACTGGAGACGCCGGCAGGGCTCTTGCCTGGGAATATGATCATCAGCATGAACAGCTAACGCAGTTTTACACAGAAAATATAGCTCTCGGCAGAGCGGTCTCTGATGAGCTATTAGAGCAGGCAAAAAATGACGCTAACCGTGCTCGGCTAGAACAAACTGGCACACTCTTTGAACACGTTGATGTTTTGCTGACGTTGTCAGCGCCGGGGGAAGCTCCAAAAGGAACCTCATTGACAGGGGATCCGCTATTCAACAAAGTTTGGACTATGCTCGGTTTACCCTGTGTTACCATTCCTGTCCAGAAAGGGCCGTCAGGTCTTCCACTTGCGATTCAAATTGTTGCACCCATGAATAAGGACTCCCTCGCTCTTGCAGCATCGGCTTGGTTTGAAAAAGCCGTTTCTCAGGGGGATTAATTACAAGAGAGCTGCAAATAAATTCTGTTCACTTTTTGCGATACGGCGCGCTGTTCCAAGAGCTGTTGTGACTCGCTATCAGGACTGATCTGATTTTATGAAGGTCGTGTCACTGTTGATCAAAAAGATGGATGAACGAACAAATCACCTACCTATTATGCTTGGTATATCAATTTGTAAAGGCCACATAAGGTTCTATGAAAACCGCTCTTTAGAAAAACCGAGACCGTCAAACACTAATCAATCGTGTGCTTGAGAGTAGTAACATGCGCTCAGGGTGATGGCGTACGTTCAGTCCCAACACTCCGAGGCAAATATACGTCTGCTGGTTATCTATCGCGGAGCTTTGGATCCAGAAGGTCGCGGACTGCATCGCCAAAAAGGTTGAAGCCAAATACTGCAAGGCTGATGGCAATACCCGGGAAAATAGCAATCCAAGGCGCACTTTCTGCGTACTCCTCTGCACCGCCTTGAAGCATCAAGCCCCAGGCTGGGGTGGGCTCTTGGACGCCTAACCCAAGATAACTTAATGATGCTTCTAGCAAGATTGCTTGACCAACAAATGCGGTGGCCAAAATCAGGAACGGAGCAACAACGTTAGGACCCATGTGGCGTAAAATGATCCTAGAATGGCTAAAGCCCAGAGCACGAGCTGCATCAACATAAGGTATTTCGCGAATCGCTAATGCGCTTGATCTAACAACGCGAGCGCACTGTGGAATAAATGGTATGGTGATAGCAATCATCACGTTTTGAATGCCCGGACCAAGAATTGAAACCACAGCCAGCGCCAGTATGACCAGTGGAAACGCCATAAAGACATCCATAATCCTCTGAAGGACCAAATCAAATACACCGCCAAAATATGCGCTAGCAACACCAAGCACCAAGCCGGCTCCCGCACCAATGCCTGCCGTCACAAAACCAACTAATAACGCTGTCCTCGCGCCATAGACAATTCGGGTAAAAATGTCTCTTCCAAACTGGTCGGTTCCAAGCCAAAACTCCGCACTAGGCGGCATATGCATTTTGTCAAATGCATTTACCAGTGGATCATAAGGGGTAATCACATCGGCCAGAGCCGCCATAAAAATCATAATTAAGACGATAAGTGCACCGAAAGCTCCCAGGGGCTTCCGGCGAATTGTATCAATAATTCGTGGGCCCCATGGTTTTTGAACGCTTAGTTCTTCGATTTCGGCGTCAGCCACTTCTTTTGAGATTGCAGACATGTTTTATTTTTCCTTAGCTGAAGCGGATGCGAGGGTCTAACCAAGCGTAGAGAAGGTCGACGAAAAAATTGGTCACAACAAAAATCAAGACAACTAGCATCACCAGAGCCTGGGTCATGGTGTAATCGTTGTTGGTTACCGATTCGACAAACAGTTTTCCTAAACCATTTAGGTTAAATACCTGTTCGGTAACTACCAGCCCACCCATGAGAAAGGCGAACTCGATGCCAATTACTGTTACGACTGGAAGCATTGCGTTCTTCAGGGCGTGACGATTTATAATAATTTTCTCGAGTAATCCTTTCGCCCGCGCTGTACGAACATAGTCTTCACGCAATACTTCAAGTAATGCGGAACGTGTCATACGCGTTGCAACGGCTGAATACCGATAGCCCGTAGCCAGGGCTGGCCATATTAACATGGCCAGATTTTCCATGGGGTCTTCCCATATTGGAACATATTGGATTGGGGGCATCCACGGCGTGCCAAACCAGGCCTGTGAACCGATGAGAAGCCCTAGAATGATAAGTATACCAAGCCAAAAAGACGGCATGGCGATACCTGCGATTGAAAACGCACGAACCAAGTAATCAACCCAGGTGTCCTGCTTAATCGCGGAAATGGTGCCCAGAGGGATGCTTACCAAAATCGACACTATTGTCGCCATAATTGCAACCTGAACAGATAGCTCAAAACGAAGCCCAATTTCATGGATGATAGGCTGCCCGGTCCACATTGAGGTCCCAAAATCAAATGTGAAGAAACCCCAAACAAATTCAAAAAATTGCATAAAAATTGGTTGGTTTAGGCCCAGAGACTCACGGCATGTCGCCAGCGTCGCTTCATCAACCAATCCACCCTCACCACCCATGCGCAGCTCGCAAATATCCCCGGGGATTGCGCGAAGCAATAAGAAGACTAGAACTGCAGCGCCAAATAGCGTTGGGATCATGAGTAAAAGTCGTTTGATTATATATTGGTACATAAGTCCGACCTGATAATTAAAATTGCACTGATTATATTACTTAAAAATTAAACTGCACGGCATCAGCCTGCCCAAAAGGGTTGGAAATGATGCTCCATTCTTCAGCCTTTCATGGCGGAGGGGATGGAGCATCATCTCTTAAGTTTTACTCCTCAAGCCAGATGTTCGAGAGATCTAGGTTGAGGTAGTGACTTGGTGACACTTTCCATCCCTTAACTTTTGAGCGATGCGGGATAATCCGGTACCACCACAGGGTTGGGAATGCCCACGCTTGCTCATCAAGCACCCGCTTTTCGTATGCACGCATGATTTTACGCTGTTCAGCGACATCGCCGGAGCGGTTCATCTGCTCAAACATTTTGTCCAATTCACGGTCTACATACTGGCCATTACTTGAGCCACTAACGTCTGAAGACAGATACTTGGACACGTCAAGCAGAGGGTTGACGATTGATTGGCAGTTGAAGTCCATAGAAACATCGAAGTCTTTTTTCTTGCGCAGAGTTGCGTAGAAAGGTCCACTAGGCTGCACCCGCTGGGTTACGTTCAACCCAATTTGACGCCATTGGTCAATCAACCATGTACCAACAATTTTATAGGGCTGGTCAACGCCACGATTGTGGAGTTCAAATGTGTACCCTTCAGGGATGCCAGCCTCTTTAAGAAGACGCTTCGCTTCAGCCCGGTTCTTTGCCATATCCTTGCCAAAACCAGCAAGTTTTACCAGCTCGTCCTCAGTTGCGGACAGTGGATGGCCTGGGAATCCAATACCACCAACGGTTTTAACAATGGCGATTTTTGACAAATATTCAGACCCTCCCCATCGGTCGATCCCGAGGGATAATGCCCGACGAACGCGTGCGTCATCGAAAGGCTTAACCTTGGTGTTAGGAGTAACCATCAAAACGCAGTTCCAATCGCTCTCTTGCACAGTGATTTTATCACCAAGTGCGGCAACAAGGTCATCTCGACTTTTCGGCGGAAATCCACGGAACTGGATGAAAGCCCTGTCACCACGAATAGCTTGGACATTGACAGACTGCTTACGAGCAAAAATGGCTTCCGTTCCATCTAGATAAGGCCGCCCCTTCACATAGTAATCAGGGTTGCGCTCTGACTTAATGAAGGCGCCCGGCTGCCACTCAACAAACTTGAACGGGCCTGAACCCATTACGTTCTTCTCGTACCACCGCTGGTCCTGATCCAACTTTGCCTTGGAGTAGATGAAGTTATAAGGCATCGCGGCAGCAGGAATAAACGCACCAGATGGGTACTTGAGGTCGAATACAATTGTTGTGTCATCCGGCGCAGAGACTTTATCAACCATCAAAAAATAGGCTTTTCGTGCACTCAAAATGCCTTCTGGTGGATTAATAATTCTATCAAAGCTTGCCTTGATGTCCTGTGCCGTTAGTTTTGAACCATCGTGGAACTTGACATCATCGCGAATTTTAAAAGTGTATTTTTTGCCGCCGTTTGTTGGCTCCGGCACATCACCAACGCAGAGATCACATTTGAAATCAGTGGTTGAGGACGGGTTATCCGGATTAATTCTCAATAGCACGCTGTAGAACTGAGCAAACGGATGGATCGTCCCAAAAGTGGTTTCACGATGTCCGTCTGCACTGGGTGGATTACTGGGAATTACATATTTCAGAATGCCGCCAGATTTCTGCGCCATTGCACTTCCCGTCGAAAGGCCGATTGCCACGCTTGCCGCGATGACGAACGACCCTAATCGAGCTAGTCTACTCATAGTCGTCTCCTCTCTAGTTCATTGGGACATCCATGCATCCCATTTGACCGCCGATGCTTCATGCCTCGACAGGTTCTTTATTCAAGCCTTAAATTTCTGAGCAGGCAACCCAATGGTTTGGCCTGATTTCTCTAAATTTAGGCTTGTCTTTTTTGCAACTCTCTACCGCTTTTGGGCACCGGGTATGAAACACACACCCCGATGGGGGGTTCATAGGGCTTGGAATTTCGCCCTCAATAATGCGGTGTTCACGAGTTTTCTCGATTGTAGGATCAGGTATTGGAACCGCTGAAAGCAAGGCCTCAGTGTAGGGATGCAATGGATTGTCAAACAATTCATCACAGTCTGCCAACTCGACCATATTACCAAGATACATTACCGCGACACGATTACAGATATGGCGAACGACACTCAGGTCGTGCGCAATAAACAAGTAGGTCAGGTTAAATTCTTCACGTAAATCCTCAAGCAGATTTATCACTTGCGCTTGAATGGATACATCCAAAGCAGACACTGCTTCATCACAAACAATAAATTCTGGGTTGAGTGACAGGGCACGGGCGATCCCAACGCGTTGTCTCTGGCCGCCACTCATCTCGTGAGGATATCGGTCAGCCATTTTTGGGGACAGGCCGCAAACGGTGAGGAGTTCGCCCACACGTTTATCTCTCTTGGCGGGGTCTGGCTCAATTCCATGAACGGCCATGGGCTCCGCAATGATTTCCCCAATTTTCATGCGCGGGTTCAGGGAGCTGAAAGGATCTTGGAAAATTACCTGGATACGCTGGCGCAGGAGACTGAGCTCCTTTGGGTTTGCGTTCGCCATATCCACGCCGTCGTAGATGATTTGCCCGGCAGTAGGCTGCTCTAAACGCAGAATACACCGACCAGTTGTGGTCTTGCCACACCCAGACTCGCCAACTAGACCTAGCGTTTCCCCTTTGCGAATATCAAAACTAACGCCATCAATCGCCTTAACCTGCGCAACTGTCTTTTGAACTATAGCACCTTCATTAACTTGAAAGTATTTTTTCAAATCTCGAATTTCGATGAGCGGCGTACTATCGGCCGATGAATTTTTGTTTAACGCTTTAGGGCTCAAGACACTTTCCTCACTTCATTGCCAAGCTTGTCCTTGTGCCAACAAGCAGCGTGGTGCCCATCATTAATCGGTTCAAGTGATGGTATGGCGTTTTTGCACTTTTGCGTTGCAAAGCTGCAACGGGGGCGGAATGCACACCCCCCATCAAGCCGCGTTAAATCAGGCGGTTGTTTGGGGATTGGGACAAGTCTCTCAGTCCGCGGCAAATCAAGACGCGGCACTGATTTAAGCAGTCCTATCGTGTAGGGGTGCCTTGGGTTGTGATAAATATCTTCAGCGGTTCCGCTCTCTATTATTTTCCCCGCGTACATTACGTTAACCCGGTCAGCGTAACGCGCAACAACACCAAGGTTGTGAGTGATGACAATTAGAGCGACCCCGAGCTTTTTTGACAGCCCTTTCATCAATTCCAATATTTGCGCTTGGATAGTCACGTCCAATGCGGTTGTTGGTTCGTCAGCAATAATCAATTTTGGTTTACACATTAGTGACATAGCGATCATAACGCGTTGGCGCATGCCACCACTGAAATGGTGTGGATATTGTTTTAAACGTCTTTCAGCATCAGAAATGCCAACCAATTCTAGAATCTCTACAGCCCGATTTCGGGCCTCTTCGATAGTCACCCCGAGATGGTGCATCATTGTTTCTGTGAGCTGTTTTTCAATCGTAAGTACCGGATTAAGCGACGTCATCGGCTCCTGAAACACCATTGTAATGTCTCGGCCTCGGATCTCTCGGATTTCTGAATCACTTAGGCTGAGAAGGTCCTTTCCGTCAAAATTTATGCTTCCGTCTACAATTTTGCCTGGTGGATCGGGAATCAAGCGTAGAATGGACATCGCGCCAACAGATTTTCCACATCCCGATTCGCCAACGATTGCAACAGTTTCACCTTCGTTGACTGTGTAAGAAATTCCACCAACGGCCTGCACCGTTCCCGCGGATGTTTCAAATTCCGTGCGCAGGTTCTTGATATCAAGCAAAACGCCCACTTAGTTCTCTCCCGTATATTTTTTTTAATTCCAAATAACTTTGGAACGGTTTATCAGAGGCTAGGTACGAAAGAAATAGATGTCAAACGCCAGATGCGATTTATTCGAGAAAAGTTAACGAGTATTTTGCTTGAAGCCGTGTAATTTGGCAGATGCATAGAAACTGCCGGAAGTTGACGGAGCAAAGAATGGGTTTAGTTTGTTGTGACTGCATCGAATTCGGCTGGCAGGAACTTGTCGCAAACGAATCGGCCCCGGCGAAAAAAATCACGACTTGCTTGCCTCGTGTCTTAGGATGCGATGAGCAGCAGAAAGATATTTTGGCGGAGGCGCTGAAGATATCAAATGCATTCTTTGGACTGAGAACTGACCCATTTTACGCGGTGTTTTCCCAACGCTCCAGTGGAGATAGCCTATGAAAGTTAGCATTATCGATGACTGGTTCGACACGCTGCGCGAACTTCCTTGTTTCGAAAAGCTCGATGGTCATGATGTAACGATATGGAATGACCACGTGGAGGATACTGCAGTGCTTGTTGAGCGCTTGCAAGATACCGAATGTTTGGTTCTCTTTCGCGAACGTACCAGAATCACGGGTGAATTGTTAGACCGCCTACCTAATTTGGAACTCATAAGCCAAGTTAGCGTTTACCCTCATATCGATGTTGATGCTTGTACCCGAAATGGCGTGATGTTGTGCTCAAACATGCACGCCAACACACCATCTTATGCAACGGCGGAGCATACATGGGGCCTAATTCTTGCTGCCATGCGACAAATCCCGCAGCAGATGGCGTCCGTCAAAGCTGGTAAATGGCAATCAGGCGTCGGAAAAACCCTCCGCGGCCGTACCATTGGACTTTATGGATACGGTCGTATTGCACGCACCGTTGCAGAGTATGCAAATGCATTCGGAATGAATGTTGTTTGGTGGTCATCAGAAAGTGGTCGGGCTCGAGCGCTCGCGGATGGCCAACGAGTGGCCGAAAGCCGCAAAGCCTTTTTCGCTGGCAGCGATGTTGTGAGCGTTCATGTAAGACTGAAACCTTCAACAACAGGTCTAGTAACCCTGGATGATCTCCGTGACATGGGAACGGGGAGCCTGTTTGTGAACACCTCACGAGCAGGACTTGTGGAAGCCGGAGCGCTTCTAGCTGCTCTGAATGAGGGTAAGCCGGGGATGGCAGCTGTTGATGTATTTGATGTTGAGCCGTTGCTTGATGCAAATGACCCGTTACTGGCCCATCCCAACCTGATCGCCACACCTCATATTGGATACGTTACTGAAGACAATTACAACATTCAGTTTTCGGATATTTTCGATCAAGTAGTTGCGTACCACGAAGGCAACCCGATAAATGTTATCAACGCTCCACAAACCCTCTGATGAGGCAGCTCATTGGGGGACTGCATTAAAATCTGTCTCCAATATTGTTTCCAACCACTCTGAGCCTGCACCCGTTTCATCAATTTCCGAGATTGCCAAATGACAAATCATCTGTTCCGGGGCGGCGCCGTGCCAATGGCGTGACTTTGGTGAAACAACGACGAAACCACCCACCCGGATTTCCTGCAAAGTTTTCCCTTCCGATTGATATCTCCCAACGCGAGATAGGGCTTAAAGGACCTGTCTAACCGCATGCGTATACCAGTTGGTGCGGCCGTTTGGTAGAAAAATGATGTGGGTCATACGCAATCGGGACGGGTTTTCTGGGATAAAAATCTGATCCTGAAAAACTTGCCCGACGAAAATGTCATCTGGCGCAATCTTGGTGATGCCATCATTCAATCTGAACACTCTCAGTTTCATATTTACACCCTCTTTATCCGACTGTTTGTCTAGCCAACCACACCGCCGTTGATCTGCAACAGTTGACCATTGATAAACCCACCTTTATCCGAGCAAAGCAGCCCGACTGCTGCTGCAATGTCATCGGACCTTCCCAGCCGACCAGTAGGGTTTTGTTTCAGTAAGCCCAGAAACTGTTCGGACTGAGAAATGTTAATGTCTTGGTCTGGAAAGGTCCCCGGTGAAATTACGTTCGCGGTAATTCCCTTTGGCCCAAATTCCCTTGACAATGCCTTAGTGAGGCCCCACGCAGCATGTTTGGACATCGCTACATGCGGCCGCCCTGCAGTGCCCTGTAGTGAGTTCATACCGGTAAAGTTTATTATCCGCCCCCATCCGTTTTCCACCATGCCAGGCAGAAACGCTTGAGAGAACCAGACCGCGCTGTAGCAATTTACATTCATTACCCGCTCCAGGTCGCAGTCACTCATCTCCAGAAATTGAATTGCGGGACGGATAGCGGCATTGTTGATCAGCACGTCGACCCGGCCAAATGCTTTCAAAGCTTTTTCAAAAATTGCCTGTACATCTGCTTTTACTCCTACGTCACCCATGGCGATGATGACTTCGACGCCTGTAGCGCGGACTTCTTCAGCGACAATTTCACAATCCTCTCTATTTGCCGAGCCATTCAGAACGATGTTAAATCCAGCTGCAGCAAGTTCCTTGGCGCAGGCGCGCCCCATGTTGCGGCCTGAACCGCTGATAAAGGCCGTACGCCTCTCTGCGCCCATAATCTGCTCCTCATAAATTTGTGTTAAAGCGTTTTGATAAAACTGTGCCAATCGTAAAGCATTAGCGTCACAGTGTTATAGGAATGACCAAAAAGAAAGTAATTTCATCGGCTAAGATCGATTATCTGTTGAGCTAACAGAGCCCCTCAAGTTCACGAGAGAAAAATAAAGATATGTCACATAATGATAAACTAACGTTACGGCACCAACTCAAGCCAGGAAAACTTATTATTGCACCCGGTGTTTATGATCTCATTTCCGCCCTATCGGCGGATCGGATGGGCTTTGAAGCTATTTATATGACTGGCTATGGGGTTGTTGCGTCTTACCTCGGTTTGCCCGATGCAGGGCTTGCCTCCTATGCAGACATGAAAAACCGTGTGGAAACAATAGTGGGCAGAACAAAAACGCCACTCATTGCAGATGCTGATACAGGTTTTGGCGGCCTTTTAAATGTTGATTTGGCTGTTAGGGGCTACGAAATGGCTGGCGCTGCGGCTATTCAGATTGAAGATCAGGAGTTTCCAAAAAAATGCGGCCACACTCCGGGACGCCGAGTGGTTCCGTTAGAGGATATGGTTCAGAAAATCAGGGTTGCACGGGATGCCCGAGATAGTAAAGATTTCCTAATTATAGCCCGCACTGATGCGCGAACGGCTCACGGTCTTGACGAGGCGTTAAGAAGGGCTGAGGCCTTCGCCACTGCAGGCGCGGATGTGCTATTCGTAGAAAGCCCCGAATCTGAAGAAGAAATGGAAAAAATATGCTCTTCGTTTGATCTGCCGTGCTTAGCCAACATGGTTGAAGGAGGAAGGACGCCCGTCCTTTCCCGACAGCGGTTGTTGGAAATTGGGTATCAGATCGCAATATTTCCAGCGACTGGTTTTTTAGGAGCCGCCGCTGCATTTGAAAACATCTATGGGACGCTTAAGACGGAGGGGTCGAGTATCGAATCACAAGTTCCGCTTTTCCCTTTTGACGAAATGAACAAGCTCATGGGATTTGAACGTGTTTGGGAATTTGACAAAAAACATGCGCGAGACTGAGATAAAATTCCAGCGGGATAGTTTGAAAGATGAGGGGGAATTAGTCATTAAACTAATGGCAAATAATTGGGGTGTTCGAAAACAAAGAGTCTTCAACCGCTGTTTGTCGACAGATACGGCCAAGTAGCCCCAAATCCTCGCAAATTCATTGATCTTTAACAATTTAGGTTAGGCTTAGGTAATGACCACTTTAGCACAAAAGCTGATTGCAGAAGCCGCAGGACTGGAAAATGTTGCCGTTGGAGATGTGGTCGTATGTCATGTCAGCCTCGCTATGATCCATGATTCGGGTGGCCCCAGACGGGTAAAGCCAATTCTGGAAAAACTTAATCGTAAAGTATGGGATGCGGAGAGGGTTGTTGTTGTGACTGATCACTACGTTCCTGTTTTTGATGATGAAACACGCGCCATTCAAAAGCTGACGCGTGATTGGGTTTATGACCAAGAGATCAAAAACTTTTACGAGGAACAGGGGATTTGTCATGTAGTGGTGCCAGAAAATGGCCATATTGTTCCTGGCATGTTTTGTGTTGGTGGTGACAGCCATTCGCCCACCGGCGGAGCGTTTGGTGCATATATGTTTGGCGTTGGTGCTACGGAAATGGCCGGCGTTCTCGCGACAGGTGAGATCTGGGTCAAAGTGCCCAAAACGATAATGATTGAATGGCGCAACAGTCTATCACCGTTGGTTACGGCCAAGGATATGATGCTAAAGACCTGTCGCAGTATTGGTTTAGGCGGTGGTCGATATCAGGCCATCCAATATGCGGGTCAAGCGGTCTATAACCTGTCGATGCAGGAACGGATGACGATGTCCAATATGGCTGCTGAACTTGGTGCCCAAGCTGGACTTATTGCACCCGATGAAATTACCGCTGGGTATATCAAAAATGCTGGTGGTAGACTGCCTGAGGTCTGGCAGAGTTACCGGATTGAGACGCAGGGTGCAGATGGTGAAGTGCTCCGCTTTGATGCGGCAAGCTTGGCTCCACAAATCGCTGCGCCCCATTCTCCGGCCAACGCTGATGATGCCGAAGCCTTCAGAAACATTCCCTTGGATATTGCTTATATTGGTGCTTGCACCGGAGCAAAATATGTCGATCTAAAAGCTGCCGCAACGGTGTTGAGTGGCAGATCAGTTGCCAAAGGTGTAACCCTAAAGGTGGCGCCGGCTAGCCTTCTTGACCAAAAACAAGCTGAAGCTGATGGCACTATGCAAATTCTCGAAGAGGCAGGTGCCCAGTTCCTGCCGACTTCCTGTGGCATCTGCGCTGGTTACGGAACTGACAGACTTTTAGAAGACCAGGTTTGTTTGTCGTCGACAGCAAGAAACTTCAGAGGCCGAATGGGCGCTACCAATTCAAAAGTTTATCTCGCATCGCCTTACACGGTTGCGGCATCTGCTATCACCGGTGAGATGACAGACCCGCGTCATTTAATGGAGGGCTGATTTGGGCAGGTTATGGAAATTTGAGGAGACCATCGACACCGATGTTCTTGCGCCGGGCCCCTATATGAATTCACCTCTAAGCGAATTGGCCCGACATTGTCTTGAAGCTGTGAGACCAGAGTTTGCAACATCGGTAAAAGTCGGTGATGTTCTTTTGGCAGGAGAAAATATGGGCGTGGGGTCTTCACGCGAACAAGCTGCTGAAGTTTTAAAATATTTGGGCATTCAAGCTGTTGTTGCTACAAGTTTTGCCGGGATTTTCTATCGCAATGCGATTAATCTCGGTTTGCCGGTATTCGTCTTTCCGTCCTGTTTGGCCGATTTTCCTCAATTAAAAGACGGAGCGCAAGTGTCCGTTGATTTTGATGGCGCAAAGCTTAGGCTCATCGATTTTGATAGGGATATAAACTTGGAACCGCTCCCTAATTTTCTTCGCGATCTTGTTGCTGATGGGGGACTCGTACCCCACCTTGAAAAAAGATTCGCGGTTTCGTGAGGGGTTAAATGGGATGCTAAACGAGGCACAATTACTTAAGCCGCTGTTGCAATCAGGTTTTGTTCTCGCGCCAGGAATCTATGATTCGCTATCGGGGCTGATTGCATGCCAGGCTGGTGCAAAGGCCGTTTATCTGTCTGGTGCAAGCATCGCTTATACGCGTTTTGGCCGTTCAGATATCGGGCTTGTTAGCGTTTCTGAAGTTCATGATACGCTGGCGGCCATCACTGACCGGATTAATGTGCCGGTTATTGTTGATGCCGATACAGGTTTTGGTAACGCCTTGAATGTTCAGCGTTGCGTTCGCGGGTTTGAGCGTGTTGGTGCGGCGGCAATTCAGCTTGAGGATCAATCATTTCCAAAACGTTGCGGTCATCTTGATGGTAAGATGCTGGTTTCAAAAAGTGAGATGGTCGGTAAAATCAAAGCGGCACTCGATGCGCGGCGTAATGCCGAGACATTGATTATTGCTCGGACGGATGCGCGCGCTGTGGAAGGTCTATACGAAGCCCTTGAACGTGGGGAGGCTTATCGTGATGCAGGTGCCGATGTTCTTTTCATTGAAGCGCCGCAGTCTCGGGAAGAGATGCAAATTATGACAAAACATTTCTCTGGTCGAATTCCGCTTTTGGCCAATATGGTTGAGGGTGGAAAGACACCCATAAGCTCGGCGCAGGATCTTGCCGATTTGGGTTACAGCTTGGCAATTTTCCCCGGTGGAGCGGTGCGCGCGATTTCGCATCATTTGCAAGCTTATTACAGTGGATTGCTGACCCATGGTAGTAATGAGGCTTTTGCTAATCGAATGCATGATTTCAATGGCTTAAATAATGTCATAGAAACTGAAGCTCTTTTGGCTTTGGGCGATAAATATAAATCATAAAAACAAAGCTTTTTAACTTATTCTGTTCCCACTGCGCTTCTTTAGCATGCCTTCAATATATCCCACAAAGGTTTTTCACTGTCATTTGGCGGTCTTCAAAACTTGTCAAACCTCTTCCAATGGCGGACAGACTGCCTCTTTGCAATTGACATACAACGAGCTTCCAGATGATTAAAATGGCGTTAAATAAAAAGTTAAAGGCAACAGAATTATCTCCGAACTATGTATTCGGCGCTTACACCTGGTGGGGGTGTCGCTCCAAATCCACCTTTTGCAACCACTGCCTCAACACCACCGTTAGCCTCAATAATTGCGGTTTGATCAGCCTTGGCCTGGGCGTCAACTAATTCTGGATCGCATATTAAACGTAGTTCTTTTTCCAATTTATTTCTTATATCTTTGAACTCGGGGTCAACGCCAAGATCATGCAATTCTTCCGAGTCTTCAGATAAATTGAATAGCTGTGGTTTCATTGATACATAGTAGATGAATTTCCAGGGGCCCTTGCGGATCATGAAAGCGCCGGTTGCCGATCCCATAGCGTGATACTCAGAAAAAACCAATCTATCAAGCTCATCTTCACCGTTGGCTAGGTCTGCTAGTGATGTACCAGGCTTTGCTTCGGGTGTGATGCCCACGGTCTTCAATACGGTTGGGTAGACATCAATCAAAGAGACTGGTGTTCTAGAGGTTTTGCCAATGGGAATTCCTGGGCCTTTTATAATACAAGGCACACCAACTGATTCTTCATAAAAATTTGATTTGCCCCAAAAGTCACGTTCACCGATATTATCACCGTGATCGCTAACGTAGACAATTTGTGTGTTGTCACTGAGCCCGTTTTGTTCAACGGCCTCTAAAATTTGGCCAATCAAATCATCAATGAACGTGACAAGTCCATAATAGGATGCCAAAGCAACGCGAGTTCGCTCTGGAGTAAAGTTGTCCATGATTTGACAATTTCGCATTGCGTGATGCCAAGGATGTTCGGGGAACTCCCGGGGCTTTGTGGGCATCAGGCCAAGCTTATCATATAGATCGTAGAACTCTTGTGGCGCTATCAACGGAAAGTGGGGGGCCACCATGGAAACGAAAAGCACCCAAGGTTTCTGTTGCTTGCCATTCGCGGCTAACCACTCTATCGCTTCGGCTGCAACCATACGGTCATAAACATTGTAGTCAGTTTCACCTGGGCCAATTTTCTCAGCCATTGACAAAGCCTTCCAGCGTTTTGGTAGGGGCTCCCGAACACAGCCTAGAACATCACCAGTTCCATCAACTACATGCATTGGTATTTTTTGAAAATCCAGCCCTACATCGTCATGCGAATTCCGATAGTGCAGTTTCCCGATTGACCCCACTTTAATACCAGCTTTTTGTAATTCGTTCCCCCAAGAGGGCGGAGAGCCAAAATATGGTGTGGCGTTATCCCAATGATGCGAACGGTGTGCGTAATCGCCGGTTGCAAATGAAGCCCTTGCAGGCACGCAAATAGGTACATTGGTGTACGCACTCTCGAATAGCGTTCCTTGACGCGCTAAATCGTCAATGTTTGGGGTTTTTATGATTTTATTTCCGTAGCAGCCGAGTACTTTACGAGTGTGTTCGTCTGTCATTAATATCAGTTGGTTCGGGATTTTGTAGTTCATAAGTGAACCTTTCATGCTCAACCACGTTCGCAATTTTACAGTTAAGTTCAGCTGGAACCAATTATTTTTTGGAAATTTAAAATGGATACTCTCTGAAGAGTGGGGCAGTGTTTTGCGTCTGGCGGGAGTAAATGTAAAGCGAAGGGAAAGATAGAACCATTCTGTTTAAATAAAATAAATAGATTTGCATCGATCAATGCCAAGGATTGAGCAAAAAAACTCTAACGTTCTATCAAAAAGATCGCGGTTTAACGAAATAGTCCATTCGATCAACACTTATAATATTGAATTTTAGGATTGCGCCGTCTCTTAGAACTGTTAATTCAATAGCCTCCCCGGCCTCACCAGAGTTCCATATTTTCTGGTAAAACGCCGTTAAGTTAGACACTTGCGAACCATTAACCGTTAAAACCACGTCTTGAGGTTTAATGCCGGCATTGAATGCAGGCCCACCTTTACTCACTCCTGTAACAGTAATTTGATCGTTTCTGTCATCTGATGAAATCCCAATATATGGTTGAATTTTGTTTTTTCTTCTACCGTGAGATATGAGGTCTTGCAGTATCGGTTTGAGTATGTTTATGGGAACGGACATATTTCCAGGTGAGGATACGCTGGGTATCGCCTCTGACACAAATAACGACCCTAATCCCAAAATCTCGCCATGTTGGTTTAAAATTGGTGCTCCTGCCCATAAACCATTTGCAGGCACAGTATATATGGGGCTTTTGAGAAAATACTCCCACCAACCGGCGAACGGCCTCCGCGACACAGATCTCACAATTGACCCTGCACCACGTTCGACCGCTGGCAGAATCAATAGATCCTCATTTGAATCTATAGTATCCGAGTCTCCCAATGGTAGTGGGTTAAATTTAATTGGAATAACAGGTTTGACAATACCAAAGCCAGAAGTGTGGTCGTAGCCGACAATTGTTGCGGGAAATCGGCGCCCATCTGGTAATCCTATCTCTATTCTCTCTGCCTCGATGATTATATAGCCAATAGTTAAGATATGGGTCTCATCTATTGCGACACCATTTCCTTCCCGTTTGATTCCAAGGCTCGCGGCTGTTCTTGCATTGCTCAGAACCGAAGTGTGAACACTAACAATAGACTGGTAAAAATGCCCTAAATTTTCTTTTGTAATGCCTGCGTATGAGCTGACTGTACTAAAAAGAAAAAGTAATACTGATAAACACGCTCTGACAAAACCGTCTATGAGACGGTGATAAGTTTCTTTAGTTGACAACTGTATCAACAACACTGACTCTTTCTGCTCCGCAGGAGGTGCCTCCAAATTTTGCTCATCCTTAGTAATCAAAGATACTTTGATCTTCGAGAGCATCCCAAATCATATGTTTAATCATTTGGATAAAGGAACAAAAAAATCGTTTTGATATTTTTTTCCGAACTTTTTGCTGCGCTTGAAATTGCTGCGCCAATATTATTTTACTTTGTTGGGTTCATTGCAGTTCTTGTGACAGCAGTCTCTAAATCTGGTTTTGGCGGGGCTGTTGCTTTAGGCATACCAATGCTTTTGCTTGTTACTTCGCCAAGAGTAGCGCTGGCTGTGACTTTGCCAATTCTATTGATTATTGATGTTTGGGTAGTGTTTTTTTCGGATAACAAAATTGACTATAAATTGTTATTGATCATGCTTATTTTTGGTCTTCTTGGTCATTTTTTTGGTTGGTATTTTTTTGATTACATATCTAATGCCACACTTGTGACGTTTATCTCATTAATGTCTTTGATAACTGTTTTCGCCTATTTTAGAAAACGGTTTTTTCCCGTTAAATTGGGTATTGTGGGTAACTTACCATTTCAAAAAAGACCGATTGCACTCTGGAGCTGGGGTGGGTTTTGGTGCACGTTATCTGGCATCGCGAGCTTTATTTCGGTCTCAGGCGGTATACCTTTGCAGATTTTTCTTATGTCTTGCAAAGTGCCCAGGTATACGTTTATCGGCTCAGCTGGTGCGTTCTTCTTTATTCTCAATCTAACAAAGGTGCCTCTTTACTGGGACCTTGGTATTTTATCCAAATCATCTGGCTTAGTTTCTCTTTTACTACTTCCAGCTATACCAATTGGTATTAAATTGGGTCAAAAAATTAATAACAAGATAAGTGATGAACAGTTTTATCTGCTGCTGCACATTATTCTGGGCATTGTTGGGCTGCAGTTGTTATACAGCGTAATCGTATAACGTGCATTGAATTTACAAAGTTTATATATAGCACGTGTGTTTATTAAACCTTGGCTTAACCGACCTCTCATTTAAAAGGATATTCAAATATTAGAGCGTAATTTTCTCTCTCCCTCTCTCTTGTTACTCACAAGTAGCTTCCGAACAGTGAAGTTTTAGAGGAATTAGGGAGTTTCTATATCTGTCCCAAAGATAAACTTTACTGATGCAGTGCAGTTTCATTACAGTGTTTTAACATAATGGCCGTTAGGCAATTTCTGGCCTTTGTTCGCCTGAATACTTTTGACCAAATATAAGGCCAGATCGTGGTAACGTTATCTCAAATTTTTGGTAATGGCTGTGCCCTTAAGCTTGGCCAGATAAGGCTGCCAGATCGGTGATCCAATACCGCGGTTTCTGGCCTATCAGCCATTATAGACCCGTCTGGATCAAATAAATTATCGTCTGGCGTCTTGGTGCCGTCTCGCAAATGCATCACGATATGTGATGGACTTCCGGTAACGCTTGCCAGCTTATGCGTGATCGCCGTGATTTGACCGTCACCCGCTTGATCATGGTGAAGGCGCGGCATCAGCTGTTGCACTGCCCATGCGCCAACCGCCTCATCCATCCCGCCGCCACCGCCGACATCGATGCCAAGAAAATCCAGACGGCCTGCGGTCACAGAGTCAATGGAATTCATCTGGTCGGCGGTCTCCAGCGGCGTGCTAACGCTCCATTCATGCGTTAATATCGACGCATAGGTATTGTGCCGTAGCGTCATCATCTTGCGGGTTAGATTGTCTTGTTTGGTCTTTAGCTGCGCTGGGCTGGGGTGCAGAAAAACGCGCGTTGTCTCGCCGCCGAACAGTGCAATATAGCTATCCATGTCAGGCATGGCGGCGGCGCCTTGATAATGCGCAGCCCAACGATAGCCGGGCCGCGCCAGCTTGTCGGGGATGTGAACGCGGTGGAACCAGTCCAGATACTGATCGCGATCGGTGGCTGAAATATCATAGGCCAAAGCCCAAATTGCACTGGTCATTAGCATCTTTCCTATGTTTCTGAGCGGTGGATTAGTATGGTTGAACTGGCTTTAATTGATAAAACAATCGCTAGCCGGTCAAGGCCGAATATGAGCGCATGAGCGGATTTGTGTTACTACAAGACATGGATTGCAAACCGTCTAATAGCTCTTTGCCCTTACGGTTTTGCCCTTAAGGCGTCAACATATATCTGCAACACATCTGCGAGCGCAGTATCATCCTGCGCTGTCTCGCGCGTGCGCCTGGCCAATGGTGTTTGGTCCGCAAGCTGCATCATTGCAGCCGCGCCCTGATGGAAATGGGGCGTCATGCCGAGCGTATCATATGTGCGGGCGATTTCCTCCATTTCGAAAATCCAACGTTTGGCATCAAGCGGAATACGTGGCATCATGCGCTTTATCGTCGCCATAGTCGTTGGTTGGTTTTGCTCAAGTTCGTGAAAAATCTCATCGCGTAGGCCAGCCAATTCGGCCATTACTGCCACTGCGGCAAATAGGGTAAAGGCGCCTTTGGTACTGCTTGCATAGATCATTTTCATTGCTGATGCGCGGCCAATCTCGTCGCCCAGATCGCGCACAATAATGCCGCGGCCATCGAGCTGTCGCACCAGTGAGGTGCCTTGCCCACTTACATAAAGGCGGGTTCGGCCGCTCTCTTTCACCGGGTTTAGTCCTATAATACCACCATCAATAAATCGTGCTGGTAGGCCATCAAAACTGGCGGCCACCTGTTTGGTGGTAGTTGGCGAAATTGCATTGCAATCGACATAATCGGGATAGGCACCAGCAGCTCTCATTGCCGCGGCTACGTCTTGCGCTTGTGATAGTGCATGTTCGGGAGGTAAAATCGACAAGATGAGATCGACAGACTTTACCAGATCGCCCAGCGATGGAAAATTTTCGAGGCCCGCCTTCTCGGCAAGTGATTTAGTGCGCTGGCTTCGACCGGCAAGGCAGGTCACCACACGCAATCCATGATGGCGGAACTGGCTGGCGCATCCGTGTCCCATATCGCCAGGCATTAAAATAGCAACTGTGGTAAGGGTTTTATCTGGGGTCATTGTGTGCCTTTACATTAGCGATTATGGAGAGTGAGTCGCTGATCTAGATTCGCTGACCGTCAAGCCATGCTGGCTTTTTGCGGAAACCTGCTAAATCCGCGGCGCCGGTTAGAAACAGGGTTAGCGCCATTTGCCGTTTTATCTGTTCAACAAATTTGCCAAGTGCCTCTACTGACGGTTCTTTTTCATCGTAAAGCAGCTGTTTTAGCATGGGGCCGGCAAGCGATGTCATCCCAGCCCCCAGCCGATAGGCCCGCATTGCGTCAAGACCATCGCGAAGGCCGCCAGAGGCAATCACTAGCTGGTCTGGACAGGCCTTGGTAACCGCCATCAGGCAATCGAGCGTCGCGATGCCCCAATTCAGGAACGGCGAAAATAGTGTGATATCATCATCACGCCGCGCCGCCTCGATCCGCGCCCAATTAGTGCCGCCAAATCCGGCAACATCAATTGCCGAAACACCGCATTGAAACAGATCGCTCGCAATGCTGGCAGAAACACCAGCGCCAACTTCTTTGACAATAACCGGCGCAATATCGGCCTTTACCAATGCGGCAATGGCTTCACGGACACCACGCCAATCATGCTCACCCTCAGGTTGGATCGCCTCTTGCAACGGGTTCAGGTGAATGGCAATCGCGTCGGCACCGACATCGTCGATAGCGGCTTTGGCGAGATCTAGTCCACCTGCCACGGCTAGCTGAATGCCGCCAAGATTGCCAATGATCGGAATATCGGGCGCAATATCGCGAAGATAGCCAGCGCTGTGCCCAAGCTCTAAGGCGGCACGCTGCGAGCCAATGGCAAAGGCGATTTTCTGATCCTGCGCAACATGGGCTAGAGCGCGGTTAATGGCCTCGGCACGCGGTGTGCCGCCGGTCATTGCGCCAATCATCATAGGCGCATCAAGATGTTTGCACAAAAACTCCGTCGAAAGGTCAATGTCAGGCAGTGCCATTTCAGGCATGGCACAATGTTCAAAAGTTATCCGGTCAAAGCCATTGCCGCCGTCAGACCGGGTTTGCGGGTCAAGTGCAAGATCAATATGCGCATCTTTTCTTGATGCTGCGGTGATGTTGCCACCCGCGATCTGATTGCTTTCGTTATTCGTCATCTTGCTGTGTTACCTTAACTCTGATTGGCTGCCGTGCAATCTTGCTAACAGTTGTGCGCGGGAAAAAACCATCCACTAGAATCATATGCGGTACGGTCAGCGCAGCAAGGCCTATGAAAATGATCTTCAATAATTCAGCCTCCGGATTACCGCTATCAATCCCGAAAAACACCGCGGCGCCAACGAGCCAACTGGCGATTGTAAAGCCTGCTGCTTGGGAGAAAACCCCTCTTGGTGACGCGGAAGACGATAGCATATGCCAAATCCGGCGCATATGCCTGCCAGTATGGATAATGCAAAAATAGACGGCAAAACCGATAAGTGGAGGCAGGGCGGCAAAAGCGATTGCGAGCAGTATAAACTCGGCGAGTCGTGGGCGAAGTGACGGGTCACGAAATGCCAATAGAACATATAGGGCTGTCATCGCCGTCATGAGGGGTGCGATAATTTCGGCAAGGGAGAGGGCAAGGTCTGAAGAGCCATCCGTGAGCGCATTGAATAGCGGGGTTACGCTGTCTTGCTGCAAATAGATGATTCCGAATATGGGTAGGCCGCCATGGAGCAGAATCTGAATTAAAAGAGCGGGTTGCGATTCTGCCGCGGCATCGCCGCGGCCAAAATGTATCATTGAGATGATCAGAAATAGCGTCAGCGTCAGACCTGGTGCTATCAGCCAAATTGCTATAACCAGTAGGGCGACGGCGCAATAAATGGCAATGAATTTCATCCCGGCCGCAAGCGACCGGCCTGCGCCAAGGTGATTGGCAATTGCTCCATCAAAGGCGCCGTGCGGAAGGCCGATCAAAACGACAAACAGCAGGGCAATGAGACTGGCTGTATCGAGTAAAATAAGATTTGTCATCATGATTTACCTGCCTGGTCACTATGAAAGACTGCGAATAGAAACGGCCATTTTGGCATGGCCAGGACAATTTTAAGCCACAGTCTTGGGCCTGCCTCGCCGCTTAGGAACAGGGCAAACTCATCCCCGGTCAAACGGGCTGCCATCGCGATAAAAATCTGCGGCGCAAGCGCCGGGCGGTCTCTGATGACACGCAGAAAAATACTGTCCATGAAAAGTTCAAACCGGCTATGCGGCACGCTGACCCTTAAAGGCTTGTGTTTTTTGGCGCTTGTTTTCATCTGGTCAATCTGCTTCTGGATAAAGCTGAATGCGTAACCGCTCGACGGCCGGATGGCCCCGCCATTTGCGCCAATGCCGGTTAATGATGGGTCGCGTTGGGGCAGGTTTGCCATCGGAATCACGCCCTGCTCATGGCGTGTAATGTGAAAGTTCTCAACCCCAACGATGCCGCTTAGATAGCGTCGGATGGCTATGTCGTAAAAGGACTTTGGTGCAACTTCGGTCGAGAACAATGTGGATTCGATTAGGGCGCTGCGGGCGGTAAAGGGTAGGCAGTAAATGAAATGCATGCCACGACTTTGATCGCAACGGAAATCCATCAAGATTGCCGTGTCACTGTCAAACGCATCATCATCTATGGTGATCTCATAGCCAGCAAAATGCTGTAGCATCACGCCGCGTGGCGTTGGCGGTGGGCGGCTATCAAGAATTTGCGCTGTGCCGCTGGACGCTACCTCACGCAAGAAGCGAACGCCGGCGGCAATGGCCTTTTTGCGACACTTGTCAAGCCAGTCATGGCGATTGAGGGCTGAATAGGGATGGTTTTCCGACGTGCGTTCAACCATTCGGTCGGGGCTGATAATGCGCCATTTGAACCATTTTTTGCGTGTCATGGCACTGGCCTCGCCCAGCCACGGCATTGCCCAGAACCCCCAAATGTGATCGCCTGCTTTATGCGTTTCCGGGTCGATAATAGTGAAATCATGGCTGTCAAACTCAGCTGCCCTAGCCGCAAGGGATAAGGCGGCGCAACCCGCACCAAGCACCGTAACGGCAACCCGGTCTTCTGTTCTATCTGACATGCGGCAACCCTCTTATTGCATCATGCAATGCTGGATTATGCGGTGTGGTCGGGTGAAGGCGCCGCGCCAATGTAGCAAATGCGCGCAGACTACAGGCTATCTTAACCGCTGTGCTGGTAACCTGACGCCCGTCATGCCAGGAGTAGTTTTTCAACGCAAGCTGGACACCAATCTGGCGATAGACATAGGCCGCGACAGCAATCGACATATGCGCTCTAAGTGGCAGATAGGAAAGCCCGGTGATACCACTTTTGTAATAGCGGTCGGCCAGATTAAGCAGCTGGGCGACGCCTGCTGCTATGCGCTTGGCGGCTGCATCTTGTGGCGTTCTGGCCAGTGCCACAATCCGTTCAGGTTCAAGATTACCGACCCAGCTTGCCGGTAGGTAGCGCCGGCCCATGCCAGCATCCTCAAGAACGTCGCGGGCAATATTTGTAAGCTGCATCGCAATGCCAAGATCAATCGCATGAGGCAGCGCCAGTTCGTCTGAACAATCGAGCGCATTACACATCAAAATCCCGACAGTTCCGGCAACATGGTAGGCATATGTCAGCAGCTCGGCCTCCGTTTTGAGGAGAACGCGTTGCTGATCGCCCAACAGACCGTCAATCAAGGCGACAACCACTAAGGTCGACGGGTTATGTTGGGTCAGGAAGGGCTGAAATTGAATGAGGGCAGGGTCGCCGGTGGTTCCTAAGGCCCTTGCTGTCTGTAATTCTTTGCGGATATAACGAAGGCGCGTTGGGCCATGCTCAATGTCTCCGTCAGCCATATCATCGAGCACACGGCAAAACTGATAAAGTTGCGTTGCCTGTGCGCCCATCTTTGCACCGAGGAAGCGCCGCGCCCAGTGAAAACTTTTGCCATAGACCGCAAGCGCTTTGTCGGCTGTCAATGTCTCGCTATCGCCTGTGGTCACCATGGTCTACCAATTTCTGGGATGATTGGATCACCATCATAGCGCAGCAACGGGGGTTGTGGCGATGCTCTGTTTTTCTTCATCTTCTTCAACCAGGCGTTCAACGACTTTGGCCGAGCATAGAACACCGGGGATGCCAGCGCCGGGATGGGCACCCGCTGCAGCGAAATAAAGATTTGGAATATGCGGATCACGATTATGGAACCGAAACCATGCGGATTGCATGAAGATGGGCGCAATCGAAAAGCCAGCGCCATGCATCGACCGGTAGTCATTTTTAAAATCTTCCGGTGTCATGAAAAATGGATCACTAATGGCCGTTTCCAAGTCGGGCAAAATGGTTTCAGACAATGCGCTAATTATGCGTTGCTGTAAATCTGGGCCGGTTTCTGCCCAGTCAATATCAGCGCGTAAATTTGGAACCGGGCATAAGACGTAAAAGCTGTCACAGCCCTCCGGTGCAAAGCTCTTATCCGTTGCTGTCGGGCGGTGCAGGTAAAGTGAAAAATCATCAGCAAGGATTTTTCGGTCAAAAATGTCTGCCAATAATTCTTTGTAACGCGGCCCCATCCAGATCGTGTGATGCGCAATATTTTCATAGGTCTTATGGGTGCCGAAAAACAACACAAACAGCCCCATCGAATATTGTGTAAGAGACTCGGGTAAAAGGCGTTTCTTGCTGGCGTGCTCGTGGGGCAGCATCTGGGTATAAACGGTTGGCGGGTCGCCGTTGCAGATGATTCGATCGGCGGGAAAATGGTTTCCATCTGCGGTGGTGGCGCCAATTGCCCTGCCTTCTTTTATGTCAATCTGGGTAATATCGGTATTTAGTACAATTGTCACACCAGCCCGGCGTAACAACGCATCCAGCGCGGCAACAAGCTGGCCGGTGCCACCCATGGCAAAAAATACCCCCCACCGTCTTTCCAGATAATGGATCAGTGCATAGATGGATGTTGTGCTGAACGGATTACCGCCCACCAACAACGGATGAATTGAAAAGGCTTGTCGTAAAAGTGGATGCTTTATGTATCTATTCACAATGCCAGCCACGGAAAAATAGCTTTGAAGTCTCAACAGGCTTGGGATTTGCGCCAACATTGAGCTGAATTTGGAAAATGGCTTATCCGCCAATTTTTCAAAGCCGACTTCGAAGATCGCCTTTGAGGCGCGCAGCAGTTTGGCATAACCGGCGACGTCATCGGGTGAAAACCTGCTAATCTCATCGTTCGTATCCTCGACCGATGGGCGGTAATCAAATTGTTCGCCGGTGTGAAAATAAAAGCGGTACCATGGGTCGAGTGCGCGAAACTCGACATGGTCTTCGCGCTTTTCACCAAACAAGCTAAATAGCTCGTCAAACAGAAATGGTGCAGTAATCACCGTTGGGCCAGCATCATGGCGAAACCCGCCGCGTTCAAATACCTGCGCGCGGCCACCAATTGCAGGCAGCCGGTCGAGCAGGGTTACATCATAGCCGCGGGCACGCATGCGCAAGGCAGAGGCAATACCGCCAAATCCAGCGCCAATTACAACAACCCTACCGCCTTTGGTTAGTGACATGAGTTATTCCAGCTTTGGGGAAGGCAGGACGGTTTTCTCATCAAATCAAAATCAGGCCGCGCCATTTTTGCTGGCAGTTTCACAAACCCGCATGATCAGCCCGTGAACTGGCATAATGACCTCAGAAATTTCGGCTGATAAATCGCGCGCCTGACTGGCCGCACGTTCTAACGTCGCAAACATTCGCACCGAAGCGGTGTTTATCGCCTTTGAGTTAAGGACCTTCCCCCGCCAATATGCAAGTTCAGCAGTGTCACCACTTTTGTACCAGTCGTTGAACCTTGCTTGTTCGGCTGATTGCAAACCATCAAAAAAGGATATGGTAACGGCGTTTGGTGCGCGGCGGGCAAGGTCGCCAGCAATCAGTTTGGCGCCATCACTGCCATTGAAATTCGAGATGTCATTCGCAATCTGATACGCCTCGCCAAGGCTACGGAAATAGCTGGCGATGGTTTGCTCGGCAGGATAGTCGCCAATCATGATCACAACACCCTGAAGTGGCGCTGTTAACAAAGGAGCGGTTTTGTCCGCGGCGATGGTAAGATAGGCATCCCAGTTAAGGTTACCGTCCCATTCAAATTCCATGGCCTCGCCAGCAGTCGTTTGCGCCATATGTTTGGCAAGGATGCGAAGCAAGCGAGGCGTATTTGCAATTTCGGCGGCTTCGGCAGCCAGCTCAAATGAAAGCGCAATCAGCCAGTCCCCAAGTGTCAGCGCAACATTTCTTCCGAATTTTGTCCAGATAGCCTGATGACCGCGACGCTGCTTATCGCCATCGCAGATATCATCATGGATCAAAGATGCGTTGTGTAAAACCTCAATTGCCGCCGCCCAGCGCGTTGCCGCGGCATGGCTGACATTCAAGACATGGGCGCCACGCATCGCCATCGTTGCTCGCAGCATTTTGCCCGGATTATTAAAGTGATGAGCCGCGGCTTTTGCCAGAGGCTGGTTATGTGTTGGTAGCCTGCTGAGAATTAGATTATGAACAATATCCTTGTCGGACGGGCGCAGTGTTTCGGCGTTGATTGTCTTTTGGAAAGCAGTGTTTCGCAATGCCCATAGTTCATTCATCGACTGCCTCCGGTAAGTCTTGTTCGGCCTCGAGGAAAATAGGAGCAGCCAGTTGCCGACTGCTCCTATCGAGCTTTACTTTGCTTCTGATTCAGTGACCGCAACGTTCCAGATGATCACACCAAATGCGATCTTGTTCCACACGTCTGCGATGTTGTAGATCACGTTAAGTGACTCGTCGCTGACGGCGCCGTTGAGGTAGCCCATGAAATAGCCAATCGGGTAAATTGCCCAACCAATCGTAACAATCCAACGCATGGTTGAAAATGCTGATTGTACAGACGCTGGCGCCTTTTCAGCAGCAACACGGCTGGCTTCACCGGCAAAGATCTCATAAAGGATATATGCCCAACCGAGCATTCCGATGATGAAACCTGGCCAAGCACCGATGTAACCAATCTCGCCAGCGTAACCGCCGATAAGCATCACAAATGTACCAATCATGAGACGCCAGAAAATACCACCTGATACGGCCGTAATGGCGCGCAAGATCAGATAGAATTCCACCATTAGCAATGGCACTGTGATCAGCCAATCGATGTAACGATAGACAGTTGGTGTTTCGCCGGTTGCAACCCATACGTCACGCATGTAAAAGTAGTGCACTGCTGCAACAAGAGTGACCAAGCCTGATACCGTCAGTGATGTTTTCCACTTACCTTGCACACGAGTTGTTTCGATGAAGAAGAAAGCCGTTGAGGCGACTAGGGCCATCGAAATGAGCCAGAAAGAAATGCCCACATAATCGTCAGCTTTTAAAGTCAAAGCGTCGGCTGCATTGGCAGCAACTGGCGCCAATGCTAATGCTGCCGTCATCAGGGCCGCTTTCACGCCCTTAGTTGTAATCGAACTCATTGGAGTACCTCCGTTAACATAATACTCACCCCCGACGAACCGCCATACTGCCTGTGGCAAATTGACGCCTCGACTTAGTGATTACGAGTTTTTTCGGAGGTGAAATCAAGTTGAAAATCTGGCGCTCTGTACCAGAGTGAGATTTACCTATTTATATCAGATAATTAAGCGATAACAAATTTATTTTGCGATTTTCGCAAAAATGTTAGGTTGTTTGCAGTTTATTCTTGTTTTTTGGAATAAGGGTCTAATTTTCGCTTGGGTTGCGTGGCCGTCTGTGGTTCTGCCGGTCAGATCAGGTTAATCCTGATGCGAACGGCTATAGGGTGATTTAGCGATGTAGGGGAATCGATCAAGACCGCGGTCTGCCGATTTAAAAATCTCGACAAGAAGTGGAAAACAGGCTGCATGGTCGGATGAATGTTCAGACGAGCAGTCACCGCCCGGACAGGCAGACAGGCCGCCAATCAGGTCGGTCTCGGCAAAAAACTCAATATAATCTCCCGGTCGTACTGGACTAGCCTTCATGAAATATTGATGCGTGTCCTTGGTAAAACCGGTGCACATAAAAACATTCAGAACGTCATGAACAAGAGGCTCCGCAGTTTCATAATCAAGTTGGCGATGTGCTGCCAGCGCGCGGATCAGGTTTGAGTGACAGCAGTGATGATAGTCGATATTGCCTAGCAATTTGGCGGTGTAGGGGTCGCATCTCGTCCCGATCACATCATGCACTGAACCGCCGTCATCATCCCAGCCATACCAGTCCAGTGTGTCATAACTGATTGTGGCAAGGGGGCGAAGGTGTGGAAAGCCCGACCACATGCGATCGCCGGTTGATAAATGCGTTCCATTTAAGGCACGGGTTTTTCCCGAATAGAAATGTTCACGCAAATCATCTGATGACCACAGATTTAAATCACCGACTTGTGGGCCGTCGATACTGGATATGCGGAAAAAATGCCCTTTTGGCACGTCAAAACAACGGGCTTCTCGGGGTGGCACAACTACTTCGAGGGTTTTCACCAGTGCGGTTCGCGCGGCCGCCAGTATACTCATATCAGGATGTGGCAGGCTAGTGGTTTGATAGCAGATAACCGGACGAATTTGGCGCCGTATTTCGGCGTCTGATGGACCTTTTGGCGGGATAGTTGGTTTCATTACCTGCACTACCTTATCTAATATGCGACGACCATAACTGACCTCAGGCTGGCTTTATGATTTTGCCGACGGTCTCTTTTATCAAAATAGTATGTGCAGCAATTGGAAGCAATTGTCAGATTGGATTGTTTTGATTAGGGTCTTCAATCATTGCAGTCCCACCGGTTTCAATTGTTCCAATCAAAGCTGGCAATCGTCTTGGCTATCAGCGCCATTTGCAATTGATCATTGATCAACGCACCGGAGAATAAGTTTATGAACGATCTGATGATGATGTTACCGCCCGCGATGCCTTTGCTTGATGCTGGTTTGCTTGTTTTGGCCAGCTTTGCCACATCATTTATAACAGCAGCGTTCGGAATTGGGGGAGGGGTTATTCTTATTGCTCTTTTAGCGTTGTTGCTTCCCCCTGCGGCGCTAATCCCAGTTCATGGTGTCGTTCAACTTGGCTCGAATGGTGGGCGGGTTGCGATTATGGCGAAGGACGTGGTTTGGCGACCAATTCTACCGTTTGTGTTTGGCGCTATTATTGGTGCCAGTATCGGAGGCTTGGTGGTAGTCCAATTGCCACCTTGGGTAGTTCAATTGGCGCTTGGCCTCTTTATTATTTGGGTGGTCTTCGCAAAAATCCCTCCAATCCGCCAGAGTTTTATTCTTATTGGTGGCGTTATCTCCAGTTTTTTGACTATGTTTTTTGGTGCTACAGGGAATTTTATCGCCGCTATGGTTAAAAGCATGAACCTTGAACCTGTACCTCATGTGGCAACACATTCATTGATGATGACGTTTCAGCATTTTATAAAAGTGCTAATTTTTGGCATTGTCGGCTTTCAGTTCATGCCTTACGTGCCGCTTATCATAGGGATGTTGATTAGTGGGTTCATTGGCACTGTGGTTGGCCGTAATTTTCTCGTTCGCGCCGGCGGGCATTATTTTAAACCTATTCTGAACACTATCTTGTTTTTGGCTGCTTTGCGTTTAATCTGGGCCGGTATTAACGGCTTTTTAGCTTCATGATTTACCCTGTATTTAATAATGAATTAATATGATCTTGGCAGTTTCAGCACATGCTCGGCGACATAGCTCAATATCAGGTTGGTTGAAATAGGTGCAACCTGATAAAGCCGCGCCTCGCGAAACTTTCGTTCAACATCATATTCCTCGGCGAAACCGAACCCGCCGTAGGTCTGAACGCACATCTCAGCAGCGGCCCAGGATGCGTCGGCGCATAACAGCTTTGCAAGATTGGCCTCTTCGCCCGGATTTTCACCAGCTTCATAGAGACGGATTGCTTCCTGCAACATCAGCTCAGCGGCGCGCATCTGGCTGTAAGCCCGTGCAATTGGAAATTGAATTCCCTGATTTTGGCCAATTGGCCGGCCAAAGACACTGCGTTCACCCGAATAGGATGAGGCCCGCTGGATAAACCATTTTGCATCACCGATACATTCGGCCGCGATTAGAATCCGCTCGGCATTCATACCCGACAGGATATAGCGAAAGCCTTTGCCTTCCTCGCCGACTAAGCTGCTTGCCGGAATTCGCATATCGTCGAAAAACAGCTGGGTTGAGGAGTGATTCATCATTGTGCGGATTGGGGTGATCGTCAGTGATTTGCCGCGCACCTCCCGCATATCGACCAAGAACACCGACAGGCCATCGGTTTTCTTCGCGCATTGATCAAGCGGCATTGTTCGCGCCAATAACAGCATCAAATCGGAATATTCGGCGCGTGAGGTCCAGACCTTTTGGCCATTTACAACATATTCATCACCGTCACGACGCGCCGTTGTACGAAGCGCTGTGGTGTCTGTGCCACTGGTTGGCTCGGTTACACCAAATGCCTGAAGCCGCAGGCTACCATCGGCAATTGACGGCAAATATTGTTGCTTCTGCTGGTCTGAGCCATGCCGCAGAACCGTGCCCATCGTATACATCTGGGCATGACAGGCCGCCGCATTACCGCCGGAGCGATGAATTTCCTCTAAAATCGCCGCGCCAGCTGAAATCGGTAGGCTAAGACCGCCAAATTCTTCGGGGATAAGCGCAGACAGGTAACCCGCATCGGTCAATGCCTGCACAAACTCGGCCGGGTAGGCGCGATCCGCATCGCAGGATTGCCAGTATTTACTATCAAAATCGTTACATAATTTAGCAACAGCATCGCGGATTTCGACATGATCGTGAGGGTAATGAAACATAAGACGACCTTTCGGTGGCGGGAAATTTGCTCGGGTGAAGGATTTGGAGTTTAGACGGTTGCGCAATGTACCCCACAAAGACTAGCCAAAAACGCGAAATGATCAATTACTCGATTTGAAAAAATTTGACATTTTGCCACTTCTATACTGCACCAAGAATATGCCATTAATATAACAATTAGGGGCGCAAGATTGCTTATGCGCAGCAAAAAGGGGCCAGTAAATGGCCCCTTTGATATCACTTTAGCCGTTGATCAGGTGCAGGCATTAACGGCGCGGCGGGTCATCTCACCAATAAGATGCGCCCGATAATCCGCCGAGGCATGAATATCACTCATCAGTGCATCAGACGAGACCATCCCGTCAGCAATCGCATCAGCACTGAAATTTGCATTAAGCGCAGCTTCTAGATCATGCGCCCGGAACACGCCATCCTCACCCGCACCGGTAACGGCAACACGCACACCATCGGCAAATTTTGCCAGGAACACCCCAACCATTGCATAACGCGACGCAGGGTTTGGAAATTTGACATAGGCGGCCTTTTCAGGTTTCGGCAAGCTAACAGCGCGAATGATCTCATCTTCCTCCAATGCGGTCTCAAACATACCGTCAAAATAATCCTCAGCCGCAATTGACCGGCTTTGCGTATGAACCGTACCCCCAAGCGCCAATAGCGCCGCCGGATAACAAGCCGCCGGATCATTATTCGCCAGCGAGCCACCTATCGTGCCGCGATTGCGGACCTGCCGGTCGCCAATATGTGCGGCCAGATGCGTGAGAGCTGGAATGGCCTTTTGCACCAACGCAGATTCCGCAACATCAACATGACGCGTCATCGCCCCAATTCGGATCGCACTGCCCTCATCATCTATTGAGGATAGACCGCAAGCAGACAGATCAACCAGACAATCAGGATTGGCCAGCCGCTGCTTCAAAGTGGGTATCAAGGTCATGCCACCAGCCAGAAACTTGCCATCATCGGCTGATTTCAGGGCTTTCACCGCATCGTCAATATCACGCGCTTTAACATATTTTGTTGAATACATTTTCGTTCCCCTATTCTGCTGCTTTGGTCTGGGCGTTTTGGATGGCACGCCAAACTTTTTCCGGCG
>Ga0255783_10000769_pt1 | contig 36020 bp, 25 predicted proteins | sample 011ome_22_FD_179981 | JGI IMG/M metagenome (GOLD analysis project Ga0255783, IMG submission 179981) | Coastal salt marsh microbial communities from the Groves Creek Marsh, Skidaway Island, Georgia - 011507BT metaG (version 2) | ecosystem: Environmental > Aquatic > Marine > Intertidal zone >... | reverse complement strand
CACCATTTATATCTAATGCGTTTTCACCACGATTTTTAAGATGTCCTTTGTTTCTCGCAGCAACTAATCTACCATTAACCCATGATACTGCTAATGCCTGACCATCTGTTTTTTCTCGTGTGAATTCTAAGTTTCCTTCCAATGCACGATTTACGATATCTTTAAGTTGTCCGAATGTTAAATTGATTTCAGTATCAAATGGGTGATTCATGTGTCCATATGCACCACCTTCGGTAATTAAAGATTCTTCTATGGTTGCAAGTTTGGTATAGTATTTTGGGTCCTCGAATAAGTGGTCTTTAGCAATATCGTATGCAACATTCACATCATCTGTATGTTCCATCTCTACTTTAACACCCTTCTTAGCTTCTTTCTTTATATCTTCGAAAGAAACTTCGTGTTTATCCGAAATATCTCGTAAACTCATTCCTTTTGCAAGTTGTTCATTGGTTTCTCCACTAAATTTTTGTGATTCTGCATCTCTTAATTGTGGTAAGAACTTAAATCGTGCTCGTTTTAAAACTCTTTTCTTTTTCCTAAGAACATTTCGATGAACTACTTTAGCTTGTTGAATAGTTAAGTCAGATTTTGATTTACCTGGAAACAATTCTTCCATAAATTCTTTGTAAACTTCTAAGTATGCTTTTTTGTAAGCAATCTTTTTAAGTTTATCAATATCTTTTCGTCTCATCATTGTTCTTTTTCTTCTTCTTGCAATTTGAGCTCGTTTACCAGCCATTGCAGCTTTTCTTCGAAGTAAATCTGCTGGTCTTAATTTACCTTTACTTCTTTCATCGATAGATTCATCAATACCCATTTTCTCTCTCCAAGAATCAAAGGCATCAAAATCGTATTCTTGTTTTTGTGAATCCCAACCACAAGAATGACATAAGTATTTTTCATCATCATCGGATTCTATCTCCCATGAATGATTACATTTTTCACATTTTACTGCAGTTCCAGCAAGTTCAACAATATAATGGTCAAATATGTTAGGTCCTTTTTGTCCATATCTGAAAGTTACTACCTTTTTACCATTGATAGTTGGCAACCCATGTTCATCTTTACCAATAGATTTAACAACAACTTTTTTGTTCTTAAATTTACCCATTAATAAAGTATCACCAATTTCTACTGGTAGTGTTATTGCTTCGTTTACCGAATTCTCGTATTCTGATTGTGATTTTAAGTCTCCTTTAGCATCATCACCTGATTGTTTTTTATCAGATTTCATATTTGGGTCAGATACTAATGAATACCCAACTAAAGATGCTTTACGAGTTGCATGTTTGTACCATTTAGTATATGCACCACTTGAGTAAATATCAATTTGGTTATTTGGAGTTTTTGCACCAAGTACACCTGCTGGAAAGTAAGTTACAGTTCCAGTTGGTCCGTTTGGATAAGTTGGATGTTCGTAATAATCTTCCAACTCTTTAGTAGTAATCATATTAACTACCTCGTATCCAATCTTAGCAGCTCTATTGATATTTACCTTAGAGAATACATCGTAATTTGGAAAAAAGTTATTAGGTCCATCATCTACATCATTACCAGCGTTACCAACAACGTTAGATGCTTCGTTAACTAACCATTCTTCAATTCGTTCTTTGGAAATAAAGATTCCTTCGTTTAATTTAGAAGTGATTAGGTTGAATATAGTTTTATTATATTTTGGATATGCTCTATCCGTAAAGAAGTTTTGTTTTTGCTCATCTGAACCTAATGACAATCCATTACGAACATCAGTACCACTTATTGGATTTGATTGAGAAGGAGCTGCGTAAACATATCCTCTATCTCTATATCCTTCGGTTGGTTCTCCTTTATATGGAGTAAAGTATTTACCACCTAAACGAGATTTATCCTTTTCACCAACTACGGTTATGAATGCAGTTGTACTTTCATCAAACTTTTTAAGAATTTCAGTAGGTTGGTATGGGTTTTTAACTTGATGTATCTTGGAACTTGGAATTCCAAACATCGTTGTCATTATCTGTACCTTTTCTTTGAAGTTAAACGGTGATTTGGATTTTTGAACTTTATTAGAGGTTCCTATAAATACATTATCCTTACCGAATTTCTTTACAAGATGTTGGTAAGTTGCATAGTGTCCTTTGTGGAAAGGTTGAAACCTCCCTACATAAACTACTACGGTCTTTTTAATAGGATTATCATCCTCGAGTAGAATTTGTTCTACGAGATATTTTGAAAGTTCACTCATATTGGTATATACCTTATCAGTATATAAATATAAATCCTAAAAAGTTTAGTGATTTTTGTAAATGAACGGGTCTCTTTTACGAAGTTCTTCTAATTTCTTTTTGTAAAGTTTTTCCTGTTTTCTCTTTTGAAAATAGTTTTTTATTGCCCTAATTGGATTCCACATAATTTATTATTTTTGTTAAAAATTTAACTTCTTTATTATACATATAATCTTCTTGATGTTTCATTAACAATATTCTATTGAAAACAAGAATCTCATAAATACTTTCATACCAAGAGTGTATTTCATCAATTGATAAGTTATTGATTCTATCAATTTCCTTATATATTTTTACAATACGGTCCTTTGGGTCCTCAATACTATCATAACTCTCATCTATAAAAGGATGAAATGTTTTAAAACCAAGTTCTTTTAAATACTTTAGTGCATTATGGTAATTTACCATAATGAATGGTTGTAATCCGATGATGGGTTTCCAAGTTTTTTCAGAAAAATAAACTCCAGCTTCGTCAAAGTTAGTTTCGGTTATCACATGTATATATGAGTCTAAATATGGTATTTTATGTTCACACCCAAATCCCATAGTAGAACTTACATTTTCAAAATCTATAAAAGATAACGGTTTATCATCTAATAGTTCTTGCATATTACGCATAGAGTGCTGAATATAATCTGAATTAACCCTTCCATTAAAAAATGGTAGTTGTGCAGTATCGTTTGTTTGTGCAAAATCATAAGATACCAAATTTTGGTCAATAAAGTCTTTACCCAGAAGTGATAATAATAAAATTCGGTGAACCCTCATTCTACGATTGAATATCATAAACTTATAAGGTCTTTTCCGAGTTAAATCAATATCATTTTCAGTTACAATAGAAGAATTAGTGCCATCTATATTGGATAACTTTTTATTTTTTTGAATATCTGCAGCTTCTTTTACTTTTTGACGGATTGACCATGTCCAGTATAACACCTTTATTTGATTGGATATATCAATATTATTTTCCATACAAAACTTTTCGTAATGTAGTTCTATATCTGCAGATGCTATAGTAAATATGAATTTATGTGATGGTATTTTATATTTTTTTAATGCCTCATGTATTAATTTGAACGTATCATCTTGAATTGTACCCTCGGATGGGAATGCCAGTGCAAAGTAAAAATTATTAGTTGGGTCTTGTAGTTCTTGTAGTGCTAATTTTGAAGAAAATTCTAAACAAAACACCTTATCATACGAATGTGGACTACCCATCACATGTGATATATTAGCATATGGCTCTACTGCATATAAAAAAATATCTTCAGTATTTTTATATTTTTTAAAATATTCATAGACCGTTATTTGAGTAAACAAACGAGTATCCATATTAAATGCACCATGCATATTTGGAATTTGAATATAGTTTTCAAAATAGTGTTCTACAATACTATTATCAATACACCCACCGTTATCAAAAATTATTTCAGTTCGTTCATGATTTAAGCAATTAGGCATAGAATTACACCTAACTACCAAATCATTAACTAAATAAATATTTTTATGTAATTTATTTCTCATAATATAATTCTGGGTATTCTACAAGTATATGTATTCCACCTTTAGATAAAGCAGTCTGATAAGCCGGGACTATTTTTTCGATTTTATCTAATTTTTCAATAGTACAATTTGTAACTATATCTCTGAACGAATCCGTGTAATCTGCTTTATGTTGGTGACCTGGGTCCAATGGTTTATCTGAACCTTTACCAACTCGTACAATTACATTTGGTTTCCATTCCCCATCAGACATTGCTTCTAACTTATCCAAGTGATTTACCAATTGATTTACTGCAAGAATTAAGAAATCCCAACGAGGATAAAAAGTAACAACTTGATGTCCTGTCATTGCAAGTCCCATGGTCATTCCCATTTGAGTTTCTTCCATAACCGGAGTTTCAATCATTCGTTCTTTTGGCAATCCTTCAATGGTTTTTGACATTGGGTTTCCATAATAAACTATTTGTTGGCCAATGAAAACTGTCTTTTCATTTTCCATCGTAAGTTTCATTGCTTCGGTTAAAGCATCTAAGTAAGGTGTGTATTCTGGTTGTGCCATTATATTTTAAAATTATCGTTTTCTAATTTTTTTATTATTGAATCTGAAAGTAATTTTTGTGCATTTACACCAAAGTGTATATCGTTTTTATGTATTTCTTGTGATTTAAATTCAGAACGTAATGTTAAATTATTATCTTCATCATATAATAAAAAATCAAATGAATCATATGAAGTGTCTTTGAAATATATAGGAGCATGTCTATCTTTAAATTTTTCTTGATATAACGTATTATCATAGAAATCTTTACCCCATACTATTGTAACTACCTTTATACCATTTTTTTCAAATTCTGTACACATTCTATCTATAAAATGTAGTTGGGCAGTAATTTCGTAATCTTGAATATCAGTTACCCAATCCCAATATTTAATAGTATCAACTGTTGATTTTTTTTCAATAACCATTTCATTGTATTCATGAAATTTACTATATCGAGTTATTTCCCTATCCCAACCTGTTATCTGCCATACTATTAATTTAAAATCACTTATATCTACTTTTTTATATAAAATAGATTTCCAAACATTATCAATAAAAGAGTTTACATTACTACCCCCGTTGTGAGATAATACAAGTTCCCAGGTATCATAGTAGTCTGCTAATTTTCTAACATAACGATGTCTATCTTTATAAGCACGCATTGAAAGATTTACCTCACTATCTACAAAATTATGATATTCAGTTATAGGAAGATTTTCTAAATCGGAATAATAATATAACGACTCACCCCATGTAAATGAACACCCAATACCAAGAATACCTTTACTCATTATTTATGGTCTTGAGTTTGGGTCGAATTGGTCTTTGTTTGCTTTGTACCATTTAAGTGCATCTTCCAATCCAGTTCTTAAATCATATTTAGGTTTCCAACCAAGTTTCAATAATTTTTCGTTTGATAATAATCTTGTAGGAATCATCGGTGCTTTGTTGTTCACAAATTCTACTGGATTTTCGTTCCCCTCAATTTCTTTAATAAGGTCTAATACTTCCATTACAGTATGACCACTTCCGTAACATACGTTGTAGATATCATAGGTATCAACTTTTTCAGCAACTGTGATAAATCCACTTACCATATCATCTACGTGAATTACATCACGAACCTCGGTACCATCTCCCCATACAGGTATTGGATTTAATCCATCTGCTACTTTTCTAATGTTTGCTGGTGTAACATGACATTTTTCAAAATCATATTTATCATTTGGTCCAAATGAATTGGAAGGTCTGATAATAACACATTGCATTGGGTCGTGAATCTGATTAGAGAAAAACTCACATAAAGTTTCTCCATATCTTTTCATCCAACCAACTGCTTTGTAAGCAGGATAGATATTTGGAGTTTGTACATTCATATCTTCAGTACAATACTCATCACCCACATCTGGATAAGTTGTGTTAGAAGAAATAAACATAAACTTACGAACTTGGTTTCTCCAACTTTGTTCCATAAGGTTAGTATTCATTTCTACGTTTGGTGTTACATGGAGGAGTGGATTTACTTTAGTGTCCAACGCGTTCGAAGTGTTTGCTGCTGCATGAAATACAACATCAACTCCTTCTGAAACTTTCTTACAGAACTCGGCTTCTCGTAAATCTCCATTCAGATGTTCAACATTTTCCCATCCTTCAAAATCTTCACGTAAACCTCTACTCCATGATGTAGTACGTAGATTCGTGTAACCATTTTCATATAACATTTTAACTAATCGTGAACCAATAAATCCACTTGCTCCTGTAACTAATACTTTATCTCTTTTTTTCATAATATGTGTATGTTTCTTTGATTCCTTCTTCAAATCCTAATTTTGGTAATAAACCATATTGTTCTTGTATCTTGGTAGACATTCTTCTTCTCATATCACCATTAGGTTTAGAAGTATCCCAATTTATTTTTATATCTTTACCACTAACCTTAGCAACAGTTTCAATCATTCTCTTAATTGAGATTTCTTCCCCACTTCCTAAGTTTGTTCTGATGTGTAATTCTTTCTCTAAACAATCTATACATCCATCTGCAACATCACCAGCGTAAATGAAATCACGAGTTGGAGTTCCATCTCCCCATGCTTCAATTTCATCAACTGCATCATAAACTTTCCTACAAGTTGCTCCAATTACAGTTGCACCATCTCCAAAGTTATCATATTCACCAAAGATATTAGCAGGTCTTACAATTGTCCACCTATTATATCCATGTTGTACTTTGTGAGCTTCTAAATACAATTCTGGTATTCTTTTCGACCAAGATGGAAACCAATCATTTGGTGATGGAAGTGTTTTCCATACTGTATCTTCTACAAATTCTTCTGCTGGTTCATAAACACCAACTGAACTTATGAAAACTAACCAACAATTATATTTGTGTGAGTTTTCAATTATATTTGTATTTACTTTTATTGATGGTTCAAGAAAATCTAATGGTTTTTCTTTTGCTCTGATTGGTGAACCTTTAATACCAAATGCATTTACCACACCATCAAAGACATATTCATCAAATATAGCTTCAACAGTTTCTACATCTCTTAAATCTAAATTCAAAAATTGAAATCTATCATTATCAGGTAATGCTTTTGAATATTTTATATCCACACCAACTACACCATAACCTTTTTCTAATAATTTATGAACTAAGTGAGTCCCAACAAGTCCACTACACCCCGTAACGAGTATCTTTTTTACTGACATTTATTATTTTATTTAAAATTTTACCAAATTCATCATCATCATAAATGTCATGAAGATGATTTCTATTATATATACATATATCTAAAACAGATTTATATATTTTATCACAATGTGCAATATCCCATGATGAAATTTCATCTATTACATTAAGTATTTTTGTAATTCTATCAATGCCATCTTCTATATCATCGTATGACTCATCCCATATTGAATCAAATGTTTTAAATCCAAGACTTTTTAACTTATTCAAATACTGAAATGTTCCTAATACAATAAATGGTTGCAATCCTTCAATCGGTTTTATTATTTTTTCAGAAAAAGTTGATATTTTTTCAAAAAAATAAGTTTCCGTGGTTATATTGAAATATGAATCCAAATAGTGATTAGATAATGTATCTCCACTAAAGAATCCAGATTTATTATAAACATTAAAAGTATCTAACTCAAGAGGAATTTTGATTTTAGTTTCAATATCCGTAGATTTAAATTCATCAGGAACACCAAGTGATGATGGGTTAGTTAAGTATGATAAATGAACTTTATCGTATAAATTATTTTTATGAATATGAGATAATAAAATATATCGATGTGGTCTTGATTGTCTATTTAATGATAAAAAATGCTTGTTCCGAATTACACCATTTAATACATCATCAACGACAGGTACCTCACTTACGTAATTTAAATCATTATTCCCAAGTTTATTAAAATTATCGGTTACAATATAATGTAAAGAATGGTATTTATTAAAATTATTTTTATATGTTGTTATATCATAATTACTATCAATTAAATGAACTTTATTTGATGATATACCAAGTGTATTTAATTTATGTTCAAGTTTATTAAAAAACATATCATCAAAAGTAGATGATTCTGCAACTGATGTTATTATTAGAGTAACATCACCCTCTCGTATCTTATCAATAAATTGAATGGGTAGCATATCAAAAATAGTAATACTATCATTAAAGATATGTTGCATATGATCCACCTCAATTAAGAAAAAATTAAAAGATTTTTTACTTATTTGATAATTTACGGTATGTGTAATATTAGTAGAATCTTGAATATATTTATTAAAAGGTCCTCTGTGAAACCTACATTTATTTGTAGAAATTTCATGACCATTCACTAAAAAATTATCAGAATATACAAAATTTAAAATACTACCCATTTTCCAGTGCCATAATGTGGGTACTTTGATTCATACTTATAATATATTACATCTTCTGGTATTTCTCTCTGAATACCATTCCATGTATCCAATGTAGGTGTATTTGTACTTACACCATTATCTTCAACTACAAAATACAAAGGTAAGTCATAGTTTCTTGCATATTTGTGAACTTCATAAAAGATTCCACTTTCAAATGCCATATCTCCCAAGAATACCCAAACTTTTTGGTCATCTTTGTTTTCACTCATCTTAATTGATTTAGCAACTCCGAGCGCAATTGGTAAAGTACCAGTTACGATTGCTGATGAATAGAAATTAGTTTCTTTATCTACGATTGTAATAGATTTACCATCTAATATTTTTTGTTTTAGTATCGAAGGGTCAACTCCATGTAAAAGTGCATGATAGTGTGACCTCCACGTTGAAAATACGTAATCATTAATTGATATTTTTTTAAATATTTCAATTAGTTCATCTTCATTACCATTTGATAAGTGAATTGGACCGGATATTTCACCGTTTTCCCAATGTGATATAATATCATCTTCAAAATCAATTAAATCTTGTTTAGACCAATTACCCTCTAACCATCTATCTTCGTGGTAATTTAAATTTTTAATTTCCATCTCTATCTCTTTTTGATAAGATTGGTTGTTGAACTGGCCATTCAATTCCAAATCTTGAATCGTTAAATACTATTGTTTTTTGTTTTGTTTCATCGTTGTATTCTCCTTTGTATGCCATTTTATAGTGAAAGATAGAATCATCTTCCATTACAAAGTGTCCATTTGCGAACATTGGTGGAATTAAAACTTGTGTTTGTGTTTCAGGTGAAATAATAAAAGATTCCCACTTACCATAGGTAGTTGATTGTGGTCTTACATCTAATACTACCAAATAAATCTTACCATGTAAACATGAAACTAACTTCCATGTCTTTTCATCGTAATGTAATCCTCTTAGAACAGCGAACTTAGATTTTGAATACCTATCATGTTTAAATTCTAAACCTTCGTTACGTTCACTCGCAGGTAGTAACCTATCGTAGTAATCTGAATGATAGGTAGTTGAGATTGAACCTCTATACTCATGGTAGATAGAGGGCTGAACTATTTTGAGTTCATGAAGAACTCCCCCATTATAATAATGGAAATCGTTCCAATCTCGTTCTTTGTAAAATATACTTCTATTTAATGCCATAACCTAATGGAAAATCATTTCTGTAACCTGAACTTAGTTCTTTTATTAAAATGGTATAAGTTTTAATCAATTCTTCGATACCATCTTCTAATGTATAATTAGGTGACCAACCAACTTTTTCTAATTTTAAATTAGAAACTACATAATCTCGTTTATCGGGGTCCTCAAAATTATCGTTGTGAAAAATCTCAAAAGAAGGAATTTGTTCTTTGATAGTTTCACATAATTGTTGTTTTGTTAGATTGGCTTTTGATAATCCAACATTGAATACTTCACCACTATGTGTTTCGTATTCATTTATCATTTTTTCAAATACCAATGCCACATCTCTGATATGGATAAAGTTTCTAACAAACTTTCTTTCGAATAAAGTAATGTATTTATCAGTTAGGGCTTTATAAACAAATTCGTTTACTAATAAATCCATTCTCATTCGAGGGGATGTTCCAAATACGGTGGCAAGTCTTAATGAAATCCCACCGATTCCTAATACTTCTCTCTCAGCATTAACTTTGGTAACACCATAATGTGAAATGGGGTTAAGTGGACTTTCTTCAGTACACTCCCCATTCTCTCCTATCCCATACCCACTATTGGTGTTCGGGTAAACCACCCTTTTATTATTTTCTTTTGCTACTTCACAAACTACTCTTACATGTTCGTAGTTTATTGCCGTTGCTAAATCTTTATCTCGTTCACATGCAGGAAATCCAACGATTGCTGCAAGTGGTATAATTAAATCGTGTTCTAAAACTAATTTCTTTAAAAGTTCAGTATCTCTAACATCACCAAATACAAAGTTAAATAATTTATTGTGAGAATAAACTATTGATGATGTTTGATTATACATCATGTTATCCAAAACGGTAACTTCGTGATTTGAGTTTAAAAGTTTTTCTGTAATTACGGAACCTAAGAAACCTGCTCCACCAGTTATTAGTATTTTCATATAAATTTAGTTTCGTTAATGTCGTTAACCTTATTGTATAATTTTTTTATAAACACATCCTTTACCAAATCATCTTTATTAGAATTTAAATACCTCCATTGAATATTAGATGTTGGTTTTATGTCTGACATGTATATTATTTTATTTTTATTAATAAGATTTTCTGATTTAAATTTTTTGAGCTCATTAACCTTTTCTTCAAGAGGTTCTTCATTATAATTTACAAGTACTATAAAAAAATCATTCCATTGATTTAACGTTTTAAGTGTTAAAAATGATATATCTATGTTACTATTATTAAAATCTTCTATCACAAAAAAAGTATAGTTTCCCTTTACATATTGGTCTGACCTAAAAAATACAGGATTAATTAAATTTACAGTATATGATGGGCTAGAATGTTCTTCTAAATAATTTTTTACAGGAGATTTATACTCATCTTCAATATATTCATCCAATGCAGTTACCATTATCCTACGAAGAGGTCTGTATTGTATTCCGTTTGGTAATATTCCATATGGAGTATAATAGTTGTATATAAAATTAAATACTTTCATATTACGAATTTAATAAATCATTAATCATGTGAAAACTCTTTGGTGGTTTAAATAATGTATTAAACATCAAAGTATGTGAATTATGTTTTAATATCGGGCCCAACCAATGTAACCATTCTAATTTATTATCTCTATTTGAAAAATCTAATAATAATCTTATAATTGCATTTAATCTATCAATGGTTCCGAGTTCATCATAAGTTTCATCTATCAATGGGTGAAATGTCTTATAACCATAATTATGTAATTCTTTTAAACTACCCTTATTACCAAGAATAACAAATGGTTGTTCATTTGCTATAGCTTTAAATGTTTTTTCACTTAAAAATATAGTTTTTTGATTATCACCAAAGTGTGTTTCACTAACTACACTTATCCATGAATTTAAAGTTTCTTTTACACTAAAATTGTACATGTAATGACTGAATGGTTCAACTTCATTACTGATATCATATGCATATGTAGGTAAATTTCTATTTAATACTTCAAGTTCTTGTTTTGTTTTAATATTATAATCTAATAAAATATCCTCCTGTTCATTTGCTTTATTCATACTAACTAAACCAGAGTTAAGTAAATCCCATTGTATTAAAGCATCGTAAAAAAATATTCTATGGTTTCTTGGTTTTTTATTTAAATAATTATATAGTTTTATATCATCTATATTTTCTTTCTTATATTCGTAATATTGTTTAAAATTCAATAAAGTAGAATCACCATTTTCCAACATGATTCTTTTTTTATTTCCAATATCAAATTCAAAGTGAGAATATGGTATTACATGAATACTCTCTTTACGTGGATTTTTTAATGTCCATAGTTTTAACCTATTTTCAATATTTAAATTACCAGTTACATAAATTATCTGATTGGGTGAAATATCTCTAGCATTGGCATTGTGTGTTAGAAAATCAAATACACTATCATCATGATACCCCTCAAGTGAGTTATCAATCATTAGAAATGCTTTACCAATCCTTAAATCATATAGCAATTCATGCGATATTTTATCAAAAATATTTATAAATGATTTACATGTTTTATTTTCTGCAAGTTCACCACCAATCCACTCATTTGTTGATTGATTAACACCAATTGGTACTATATATTTACCCTTAATAGATTGTAAATCATCTGTTAAATTGATGTCATATATAACATCATCAAATACCATGGTAGAATCAATACGAGTTATTGATTGATAATACACCATCAAATGCTTTAATTCGTTAGCATAGGGAGATGTAGTAATTCTAGGCATACCACTATCATATATTTCCGTTTCATCAAAACAATTTCTTATTTCTTGTAAATCATCAAAATATAATGTTATCATTTTAAATTATTTTTTTTGGCAAAACTACTTTTTTCCAATTTTTCTTTTTAAATTCTTCGGTATTTTGCCATGTAGGTAATCCTTCCTTTTTCTTACGAATAATATCTGGTTCGTATTCTTCTACCTCAAAATGAGTAATGTGACCTGATGTAACTTGAACATCTTGAATTGTATAATCTACCTCAAGTGTGTTATACCAATCAGCAAGTTCTGGAAAAGTTTCTACAAAGTTTTTACCACGTCTTTTATCATATTGTTCATAGAATGATTTGAAATCATGGAAGTGTAATTCTTTTTCATCTTCCGTTTTGGTATGTCCTTGGTCTACTACTTCAATATAATCAATCAATCTTTGAATCTGTGCCTTCTCGTGAATTGCAAGTAAATCATTATTTTTATTGATTTCAAACCAATCAAATAATTTTTTATGTAATGTTGCCTTGATATCATCTGGTAAATTCAATGGAGACATAAATGCAGGCCATCTAAGAATGTTTAAATCAATAAGTGGTTTATTCCAACCATACTTTGCCTTTAACTCTAACATATCATCCATAAATTCAGTAATAGATACCAAACATAGTGAATTGATTGTCATCATAACAATCACTTGATTTATTTTACCTTCTTCAATTACTCTTACTAAGTTTTTTCTCCAAGTTGGATAAATTAAACCATCTCTAATATACTCAGCATGACCATCCATTGATTCATTTGAGGTATATAAGTCAAAGGCCTTTACATCAATTTCATGAGTGGTTTTTATCAATCTATCAATTAACTTATCTGGTACACCCAAATTAGAGTTTACCGCCATTGTTAATTTTGGAGATGGATATTTCTTTACTTGTTCTAAGAAATTCCAAAAGTTAAATGATGCAGATGGTTCTCCACCTGTAATTCTAAGTTCTTGCAATTCTTGTGAAAGTTCTGGCCACCATTCTATAAATGCATCTACATATGGATTATCTTTACTATTTTTACCAAATGGCTCTGCCCAACTTCCATCAGCGTAATATGCACCAGCTGAAGAAGTTTTAAATTTTTGATATGCACCATTATCTTCGATGTCTTTACCCCATGCAGTTGAATAACCACTATTACAGTAAGAACAAGCAAAGTTACAAGTTCTATCAAATGATACTTCTACTGTTTTAAGGTTTACATCAGCATCCCATGGAACATCTTTTAATGCAGCAATCTCTTCTGGTGTATATATTCTTGATTTATAAATCCTATCAGCAATAGAATCCCTACCAATATCTTCAACCTTCCAACAATAAGAACATTCTGCTGGACGAATTCCTTCCAACATCATTTTTCTTGCAATCTTTTTGTGGTCTGTATTGTGTAATGCAGATGGATTAGTTTTTATTTCTTCTAAATCAATTGGATGTGGAAGTGGTAAGTGACATGAGTTAGTAAATCCATGACCTAAGTGTAAAGATGCATTATACCATTTTGCTGCACAAAATGAATTACTTATTGTATTTAAGTGTTCATCTCTCCACTCTGCTAATTCGTTTGCCATAACTTTTATAGTTTGTGTATGAAATTACAGTTTCCCGTCACATCATACGATTTATCGTGTATAAATTTTTCAAAAGTATGATGAGATGTGAGTTCACCATCTACTTGTAGTTTAAAATTGTGTAAATTAAAATCAGTATAATTTAGATTAAATCCATTTGCAGGAAAATTACCTGCTCCAAATATAATATGGGGTGATTCATCAAACCCTAATTCAATTTCATTTAATTCTACTGAAACTAATTCAATATCGTTGATACAAAAACTAATTCCCTTACCATAAATATATTCAAATTTTATATTCGTTTTTTCACCAACCTCAATGGTTTTTGGTAAAACTTTGGTATGAGTTTCTCCTATATTGTATAGAAAAATATCACATCCATTATCAACATCAAACCCAGAATACATTGGTAACATTGAAAATATAGTTTTTTTCTCATTTGAATCATCTAATAAGGTAAAATCAAATTCTACTTTAAAAGAATGTTTACCATTTAGTTTTTTATTTGCAGGGTCAGTTGGGAATGTATCACAAATACTACTTGGCCAAAATATCCAAGGATTACCCTTTCTTATTTCTAACATAAAATTCTTTTAATTGTGGAAATGTTTCTGTAAAGTTAGTTCCTCTACGAGTATCATATTCATCTACAAATTTAATAAAATCCTGTCTAAACTTTTCAGTTGAAAACATACTCTTACCAACTGCGTAATCATAGATTCGTTTTATCTTCTGTATCTCTACGTTTGAAAATCCATAGTTATCATGTTTAAATTCTTTAATACCATAATATAATGCCTTTTCTGCAGATTCTAAAATAAGTTCTTTATGTTCATCATCTAAAATTTTAACAGATAGATGAGAAGGCCATCTTAAATACGAAGTATCTAACTGAATTGCAGATACCCAATATCGTTCATTGTTTTGATGTTTCTTTTTCATATCAAAAACTCTATCAATTAAGTCACTATATGTGAATACTGATAATGCGTTAAAGGTTGCCATGATGTTTATAGTCATCTTTGGTAGTTCGGTAAGGAAAGTATCCACATTAGTCCAAAAGGTTTCGTAATTCAATCCAAAACGAGTGTATTCTGCTTGTTTATCAGTTCCTTCTACTGATGTGAAGATAATTAGTTCTCGTACCTTATTGTTGTTTGATAAATCTTGACATAATTCAATAAAACGATTCATCAGTTTTTCAGGTACATTCATATTAGTATTTATTGCTAAAGATAAATTTGGGTTTTGTTCCCAATTTTCTTGAATATATTCTAATACCTTAAACGTATCTTTAGAAAGTAATGGTTCTCCACCAGTTATTCTAAAAGTATGTAAATCTTTATATAAATCGGGCCACCATTCCCAAAATGCTTCTACATAGGGGTTTTCTTCAGATTGTTTGTAAGGCATCTCACCCTTCTCTCTCAATGAATCTATTTGGTTGTAATTCGTAGAAGTATTATATGGGCCATGTTTTTCAATCTCTTCTACCCATTTAGAAGAATATTGAGGACCACAATATGCACATGCAAAATTACAAGTGTTAGAAAATGAAACCTCAACATACTTTGGATTGAAATCAGTTTTCCAGTGTGAATCTTTTATTTTATCGTATTCAGATAACGACCACGGTTCTGATGATTTAAAGGTTCTATCTGAAAATGAATCTGAATTATCTTCAACATTCCAACAATAGTTACACTCATCAGGTCGTTTACCCTCTAACATCTCTTTTCGTTTTTGTTTCTTAAAACGAGTATTGTGTAATGCAGATGGATTTTTTCTAATTTCTCTTAATGGAATTTTATGAGGTGCAGGGTGGTGACATGAATGTGTCATTCCTAACCCAAGATGCATTGTAACTTGTGTCCATTTAGCTAAACAAAAACCACACCCTACTTTATCTAATTTATTTTTTACGTCTTGTAGTTGACTCATAGTTTTACATTTAACATAGTTGCACTTGGATATATTTCATCTTTACCAACTAATTCATATTTTACAGAATTAATTCCATCTGATTTATAATCCCACTTTCCTTGTTGCATCTGATGTACAAATCTTCGTTCGTTCCTAGCAGTTGTTTCTCCTTTAGCCCATTTATCTACTCCACCAACATTTATTAATCCCTCATCTTCATGTGGTAAACATTTTAATCTACCTGGAATTCTATGTGGTACTGCAGTGTAAGGTATTTCTATTTCATCTGAGTTTATTTCACAATTATAAGAGATACCATCGTTTCCATTGTTAGTTTTATCCAACACTAAACCATCTTTGAAATCATAATGTAAGGATAACCCATCATTAGTTGGATTATTAGAAAGTTGAGAAACCTCGTATGAAGTTAATGCTCTATCCCACATTTTTAAATCGGCAATATCACCTTTGAACCACTTAGAAATATCATCATCACTTACCGATGTAGTAGTTCCTAAGTAATAATCAACATTACCATATCTTTTTAACATTCCTTCGAAGTGTTGTGGTGATGGTGTACCAGTTCCCCAACGAGAATCTGATTCTTTTCCATTCATATAAAGATGTATGTTATTATCATCAACGACAAGAGTTATCCATGTCCATTGATTTTCATATCGTTTCATCCATTGATATAAATGGTCTTTTTGATTATTCCAAAGTTGAGCAGTATATGCACGTGAATTATTATAACTCAAACCATAATCAAATCCTGGTCTACGTAAAATTGGATATTCACAAAATCTTCGTTCAGTATCACCTACTAACCAAATTGGAACTTTTTCTTCTTGTTGGTGTGCACGTACTAATACTGAGATTGTGTGAGAACGAGAAGTTAAATTTCTTAGTTTTCGAGTACATGGAATTTGTACATAAGAGTTCTTTCCATTAAAAGAAAGATAATCTCTCTTAGTACCCTCAAAATCCATATAACGATTATCAACATACCCTTCTAAGTTACATCTCCAGAACAAATCATCATCTTCCATTCCCCAATCCCAATAATCATTGGAATATCCATTAGTTTTTTCAACTTGTTCTTTTGAGAAAAGGATTGCACCTCCAAAGTATTCTTCATACTTTAGTTCATAGTTCATCTGAGAAATATTAGTTGCAATGTGAATTGGATTATCTTTTGGAAATGAATAATCACACCCTTCTTCTGGTATCATATCAATATCATGCCATACTATATAGTCACATCCATCCTCAAACGCGTGTTTTGCTGCAATATTTTTCATTGCACCTCTATTGAATAGTTTATCATCAACTTGGTGGCCAAAGTATATATGATAATCAATACCGTGTTCTTCAAGGTATTTACCAATCGTTGGCACAAACTCTTTTAGGTGAGCTTCTCTATTTCTATATGGTACACAAACTCCTAATTTCATTTTATTGATTCTGCTATTGCCTTTTTAAACTTTGTAGTACTCCAACCATGTGAACGATTTATCCAATGGATTTGAATTCCTAATTCTTTACCAGTATAATCTTTATCGATATAATCATCACCCAAGAATCTTATATCTGGATTAACTGCTCTTAATAACACCATTAATTCTTCTTCAGTATTATAACTTAAAAAAGTTGGATTGATAAAGAAGTGTTTTAACATTTCTTTTCGTTCCTCAACTGAAAGAATTGGTTTTAGTTTTTCAGGTCGTTCAATTGTTGGGTCATCATGTAAGAATATGTATTGTTTTTTACAATTCTCATTTATTTCCTTGAATAACTCAATGTAACCAGGATGGATTACATCAAAGTTACCAGCAATCATTCCTATTTCGGGTTGGTATATCATAACTCTACTGATATTTTAGTAGTTGAATCTGTTAATATTTCTTCTGAAATATTTTTATATCGAAGTGTATTTAATCCATCTATTCTAAAATCAATCAAATCATGTCTGACATCATTATAGTATTTTAATTGGTTTTTACGAGTTTCCATATGAACCCATTTATTACCATTTGATGAATTGGATTTATGCTTTAAAGATTTGAATCGAGAATCTCTACGATATGGTTTTGGTAGAAATGTAGTAAACGATTGTTCATCTTTATATAAATATATATTATTCAAATTCACCGAATAATTTCCACCCAAATCTACACAAGTTTCTCCATTAGATAGTTCAGGTAAAAGTTGAGAATAAAGATATTCTGATGATTTGAATTCTCCAAAATTTCTAAGTTTTGGTTTAGTTGGATTTTGAGATATCTCTCTAACTTCCTTTGGAGTTAAACCAATATCGTATATCTCGATACATGATATTAAACCATAGAAAAAATCAGTATTAGTTTTCTTACCATTGGCAGACCCTATAAAAATTTCATCAGTAGATAGTTGTAAAATATCAGTATCAATATCTTGAGTTTCTAATAATTCACCATCTACATAAAACGAAATTTGTTTATCGGAATATACCATTGTTAAATGAACCCACCTCTCACCAACAATTTCAGTTGAGATAGAATATGGTTTTTTATTTACATCGTAAACTTGACAAAAGAATCTACGAAAGGAATTGTAAAATAATCCAATGTTATAACCTGGTATAGAAATAATCGGTAACTCATCATAATCTTTATTTTCGTTGAATTTTACATCTTGTGGTTTTACTAAAACTGATATTGAAAAATCATCTTCTAATAATGTTGTATTTTTAGAAGTTAATGAAATATAGGAATTGTCTCCATTAAATTGAAATGTCTCGAACTCTTTGATTTCATCTTTACGAGTAGTTTCGGTATCGATTTCCAAATCAGATTGAACACACCTAACCAATAAATCATCATCCTCAAAACCCCAGCCCCAATATTCATTGGAGAATCCATTGATAGTTTTAAAATCTTCTTTAGTAAACATTGTTACTCCACCAAAATAATCAAAAAAGGTGGTTTCGTAATCGTGTTCTTGTAAGTGAGTTGCAAGATGAAGTGGTTTATCTGAATATGAGTAATCCACATCTTCAGGTAACATATCCACATCGTGGAATACAAAGTAATCACAACCTTTATCGCATGCGGATTTGAATCCAACATTCAGAAGTTTACCACGATTAAATGGCTTATCATCTGATTGTTCAACAATAAAGATTTCATACTCTATATCTTTGAGATAATCTTCCATATGAGAAACAAACCTTTTTAGTTGTTGAGGTCTATCTCTATATGGAACGATTACTCCAAGTTTATGAGTTAGTATCGTCTCCTTCTGTTTTCGTCTCGATTCTCTCACTACCTCTTTCTGGTCTATTAGTATTACCTACTGTTTTTGTTTTTGCAATTTGATAAAATTCATTTAGATACCATTCAAGACGTTCTTGCCATAAATCTGCATCTAAATCGTAAAACCAATCATTCATATCACCGAGTGAACTTGCAATTGATTCAAGAGCTTTAACACCTCTTTCTTCTAAATTTTTTTTCTCCTCGTTTGAGTTATCAGATGTTGCCATAATTTAATTTTTTGTTTTTAATTAATTCGGTTTCTAACCAGTCTATTACTTTTTGTTCATTTAAACTTTTTAGTTCACTTAAATCTTGTAATTCTTTTTTCTTTAATATTATCTCAGCTACATTACTTTTTTTACTTTCTTGTAAAAACATTTCACCAATTAAGATTAACGTAGGAAAAATAAATGAAAAGTCTTGTCCGATTGTTAAATCTTTCAAATCACCATCTATCTTTTCTAATAATTTTACAACAGATTCGTTATGTAACAATTCTAACAAGTTCATATCCTTCTCTTTTTTGTGTGTCTAATAATTTGTATTCTAATGTAGATAATCCAATTTTTTTATAATCAAGAGTATTTGGTATTACTTCATTAAAAAATATATCTGAATTTTCTTCTATATCTGGATTATAGGTATAATAGTTTTTAATAATATCCGAATCATTATCGTGTATTAGTGATTTATAGTTTCCTTCCAATCTAACAGGTAAATAAATATCTGAAGTAACACTTATTTCTACATCACTTGTATTATACATTCCTTCAATAGGTAAGTGATTTAATGTTTTACCCGAATCTAATATAATATTATTTCTATAAATTTTAGTAAAATCAAATTCATTTGAAAATACAACACCATATTTGTTTTGTATTAAATCATAAACTTTATTACCATTGAAAAATAATTCAGAAACAATTTTATCAGTTATTTTGTTTGCAAATATATTAATTGTTGAAAGTGAAATGGTTGTTTTTAAATCAGATATTTTTATACAATGTTTTTCATAATTAAACATTTTAAAATCATCCTTTAAATCAAGTTCTATTTTATTATTATTTAAAAATAATACTATTTTATTATCTGCTTTACCAAATACAATATGATTCCATTTATTTTTAAAATAATCTAATGAAATTTCAACATGAGTTTCATTACTATCCCATATTTGACCAATTACATATTTACCGTCTGATAAAAATATACCAGTATCACAGCCTTCAAATGTAAATAAGTTTTTTACATCTTTTATTTCATCGATATCATTAAACCAAAATGAAATGAAAAAATCATCATTTATAACTTCGTTAGTAAATTTATTAATTGGTCCGTATATTCTGCATTCTTTATCAAGAACTGCAGTTTTTATTTTATGTGATTTTTTATTATTAGATATATCTACATTTTCAATTCTATATGGAAGTATATCATTCTCATTATATCGTGTATATGTCTGATTTAAATCATAAAACTTTTCGAGATATGCACCACTTCTTTGTAATCTGTAAAGTAAATCTAAATCTTCAAACCCGTAACCCCAATATTCATTTGAGTATCCATTTGCCTTTTCAAAATCTTCTCTTGAAATTAAAACAACACCTCCAAAATATTGTGGGTAAGGTAATTTATTCTCATGTGCTTCTACGTTAGTTGCTAAATGAGTTGGTGAATCTGGATATGAATAATCACAATCATCTGAAATGGGTAACATATCAATATCATGAAATGCAAAGTAGGTATATTCCTCACCAACTTCTTTAGTAACTACATTACATAGTTTACCATAGTTGAAAGGTCTATCATCAGATTGTTCAGCAATAAAAATAGTATAATCAATTCCCTTATCTTTCAGAAATTCATGCATATGAGGGACAAACACATCTAAGTGGTCTTGCCTATCACGATAAGGAACTATGATTGCTAATTTATCTTTCATATATTAATTATAACTTGAGTGAGTTCTTCCCATTTATCATACTCACTATAATTCTTACGAATCATTTTCTGTAACTTATATTCTTCATTATCTACATTGATTTTCCAATCATTAAGTTGTATCCCTCGATACATCTTACGATATTCTTTCCAATATGTATAATCTTCTTTTGTTTCTGAAACTTCTTTAAGTCTCTCTAAAACAGTCGAGTCCCACTTGAAGTGATGAACTTGAACAAAACCTCGTTCAATAGGATATCTTTTAGGATGATTCCAACCTCGTTCTCGCCAAGTATCAGTATCACCAATTTTTGCAAAGTGTTGGCCAGGTGTTACATCAACCGAACCTTTCATCACACAGCATTTGTTTGGCATCGCTCCACTTATTGGATATCTAAAAAATCCTGCAAGTGGAAACGATTCCCAAATATTGGTGTCTTGTTTCACTAAAGGAAACTCTCCCATCTCTCCTATCCTATCGAGGAATCCACCTGTAATAAACTCCCAACCATTTTCCTCACATTCAGAAATCATTTCTCTGATTGGTTTTGGGTAAATGTGGAATTCATCGTCATCCGAAACCACCCACCATTCATCGGGCTTGGTTTGTTTAACTTCGTTATATAATTCTGTTACTCTCTCCCAATTAAATTTTGGTTCAGTAACTATTTTGTAAGGTTTAATACCAAGATTAACAACCTCTTCTAAAATACCGTCAAGTTCATGTTGTCTATAAACCACTACATAGATTTCATCTACGATATCTTTATAGTGTTTTAACATATGGGGAAGTAATGTAGTATTGTGTCCTACAACCGTAACCAAATTTAGTTTTTGCATCTCTGAAGTATTGTCAAACCAGTTGAAGATGGTCTACTTCTAAATATACCATTATTGAAAAAGTTAAAAATTTCCCACTCCGAATTATCTTTTAATTCTTTGATTAATTTAGCAGGCCCATTTGCAAAATTATCATTATGGTTTTGGTCTGTAATATCCTTTGTTATTATTAAATCCTTCTCAAATGATTCATCAGTATCATGTATGGAAATTACACCATGTGGAGATAGTAATTTAGAATATAATTCAAAATCTTGTTTAACATCTTCATAGGAATGGCCTGCATCAATATGTAAATAATCAATTTTAATATCTTCTTTTACAAAAAAGTTATAATATGCATTTTCAGTAGTATCATTTACAATTCTTGGATAAAAAGTTTTTCTTAAAAAAGAATCAACCTCCAACCAATCGGTAAACCCACCAACACCATTAGAAGCATCAACTAAGAATGTAGTTCCTATATCTCCCCAATTGTAATCACGGTTTCCTTCAAAGATTTCAGAATCATATAAATCTATTCTAGCTTGTGTCATTATTCTAGGAATAAACCCACCACCACTTCCTAAACATACACAAGTTTTTGCTCTCATATATTGAATCATAGAATAAATCAATAATCCATCACCTAAATGTAAATCAGTAGCACCATGAGTCCAACGATATGGAACTCTTTTAAGCTCAGTATATTCATTACCATTTACATCTTTCTTGTAATTTTGGTTATGAGTGAAAAAATCTTTTATGAAATCTAAGTTTAGTAGTGTCATAACTATAATAGTGTTATAGTATATAAGTTATAGGTTATTAATTTTATTATTAATTTATTAAGTATTTTTTAAACTATATTAGTTATATAACTATACCCCCTACCCCCTTTGTATATACATATATATGATTTCTCCAAACGATAAAAAAAAGTTAAAACTTTAACATTTAATTAGAAGAAAGATAACAACTGAGTTCTGACTTGGTCTACCCAGTCTTTTTTATTATCGTATTTTTTTAAGTATTCTATTAACTTATTTCTTTCGTTTACTCGTGTTTCTTGAGAATCTTTCTTTATTTGTTTTAAACAACTATCAAATTCATTTTTTGTTCCAGCTCGATATTTGTAATCAACTTGAGGACACCAATCTGTATTAATTATTGGTAATTTTCCGTAATCTAATGCTTGAAAAATAGAATATCCGAATGGTTCTTTGAAGTATGCTCCATGAAATATTCCCCAATTCTTACCCATAAATGCTTGATAAATATTTGGATTCCATTGAAAAATATCTACATTTGGTAGAGTAAATGAAGTAGTTTCTTTTAGATTAATTACATCATATTGGCTAGTTAAAGCAACTCCCTTTTGAATACCATTCATCCAATGTAAACATTTACGAGATTCAGCTCGAGAAGCAAATCCAACTACACCATTATCTACATGGGTAGTTAATTGAGCAGGACCTTGAAACTCATAATAGTTTGGAATTGTATAGGTATAATTTGGAAATCTATCCTTCATTTCAGTAGGAGTTAATCCAATCCAAATTCTTCTTTTACATGTTAATAAAAAATCATCATAGAAATCTACATCTACTTTTGTTTGTAATTGTATCCTATCCAATTCTGGCATCTTTTTCATTACCGAAGTCATATCTCTCGGATATGCATGAACGAAAACTATTCCAAACTTATCTTCATGTCTCCATAAATGTGGTCTGTGATGGTAATTAGGATGTAAGAAATGTATCCACTCTGATTCACTACACCACTTTTCAGTAACATCTGCATCATCAAAATGAAAATGATATTTTAAATTTTTAGGAAGCGAATCTTCTCTAAAATTACCAGGTCGTTTTGAATCTATGAGTAATCTATAATATCGATTATTTGGTAAATTTGGCCAAACTTCTTTTAGAAAGTTATTCACCCATATATCTGCACCACCTTGAACAGTATTTCCTGCTCCAGTGCAAACTAATAAAAAATATGGAGGTTTTTTTGCTTCCAATTATTATAACATTTATATATAAATATACTTTATAATAAAAAGTAATATTTTATTACAATTCTATGCTTCGGGTTCGAATTTAGCATTGTGAGTTAGATATCCATTAGCAAAATATAAATCATTTTCTTCAACATCTAATTTATAAACACTATAATATCCAATTCTAACTTGAACATGGCTCACAACCACTTCAGTTTCTATATCATTAATCATTATATCGGATGATTTGATATTTTGTGCATATATGAATTTCCAAATTCCATTTCTTTTTATTAAATGTCTATGTTCTCCTGATAATATCAACTCACCGTCATTTATTGAATACATTACCTCTTTTTTATACATCGTATTAGAAGTTACAGTAACAACATCATTTGATAAATTTAATTCATTAGCTTCCCAAGACCAGGCCTCTGATTCATTATTTATAGGCAATCCCTCTATTCGTTTACTCATTAATAAATCACCGATAACTATATCTTCTACTTTTTTAGAAGAACCATTTGACATTTTAATCATAGTTCCTTTTAATAGACATTTTGGACCAGTAGGGTCAGTTGGGTCAGTTGGGTCAGTTGGATCACCACCACCACCACTTGTACCAGCTTGGCTTGTATTAATTATAAAGTCATTATTTGTAGCTATATTTGACGAAATTTGAATTGTAGCAGTTCTTGTATTTGTAGTAGTGTTTTCTGCAAAATTTAGATATCTAACAACGCCAGTTGCACCAACTTGTGCAGTAACACTATTATCACCACTACCTCCTGATGAATCGGATGTTGTACTTATACCTACGTGAGGAGATGACTCATATGAAGCCTGCCAAGTTACAGTTCCACTATTTGCTGGAATATGCTTTAATTCAGTTTTTATGGACTGTCCTGTCGTATTTATGGTAACCACTTCATTAAGAACTGGGTCGAATCGTGTAAAAGTACCACTATTATTCCAATCTATATATAATTCAGGTGGCTGTGGTGTTTGTCTTAATGTAATCGTAGTACTCTCACTTGTACCAGCCGTGGTTGATTCTAATACAAGTGTTCCTGTTACATCAGCTGTTCTATTATTAAACCCATATGATATTGAAAAAGTTTTATTTCCAGTACCACTTTGAGTATCTCCACCAGATAAACTAAATGATGAATATGTTGAATTTGTTAATGTGGCAGTCCAACTTAAATTAGTAGTTAGAGTTATTGTACTCGTGCCACTTGTATAAGACACCTCTAATTCTGGTGATGGGTTTACAACCCAACTTGTTTGACCAGATTGTATAGCAAGAGAGTCATCACTTCCTGGGCCTCCACTATTAGATACATTAACATATACTGTTGCTTCTATTTGACCAACATTATCATTTGGATTTATTGGATATACACCAACACTATATTGACTATAATTTTTATTATTAACTGTGGCTGAATGAAATGGTGGAAATGAACTATCTACCGTTACATTAGAATCTGTCTGATGAAATGCAAAATGTTCAGAATACATAGTAAATCCTGCAGATGTTGGTACACCACCACCTCTTGTTGCAGTAAATGTTTTTGATGCATTAGTACCTGATGAGTTTCCTGAATATACATGTGCTCCAGGGGAAAGTGTAACGGTTGGTGCATATACTGGTGCAGTTCCTACCTGTTGTAGATAATCAATAGTTTTTGTTAAGGTGCCATTTGGTTTACGAACCCTAAATTGAACAGCTCGGAAAAATCCATTATAACCAGTTTGACCTGTATAGTTTCCACCAACTGATGCATTAACAGTACCATTACCTTGACCACTTGTTGTCATTAAGAAAACCCAATTGCCATCTGGATTTTGTGATTCTATATCAACAACCCACTCTGTATTAAATAATTCTTCATCGGTCTCCACATCAAATTGTATGGCCTGGCCTTGAGGATCTAATGTAGAATTTGAAGGAGACTTGTAAATTAAATTAATGAACTCTTCTGCAGCTTCCTGTGTAGTAGTTTCGGTATCAAAAACTGTTCCCGGGTAATTTGCATAATCAGGTGTACTTGGTACTGTAACAGTTACATTTGCAGTTCTAGGAGTATTTGTCTGAACGAGTGGGTATTTATTTGTTGAACTACTGTACCCACTACTATATACCACACTTATAGTTGCACCTGAATTTGATGACGGCGGTGTTACGGTACCTGATGTAGCTACTGCAAATCCACTAATGTCTGCATCTGAATATGTATACGTGGGAAATGGATTTCCATCTTGTGTAAAATATACTTGTTTAAATGAATTAGAATATAATACAGATAGACTTGCTGACCTATCCTCGGTACCACCTGCACTATTATTCAATGCCCTTACATAAATGATATCGTCTCCATTTCCAGTTAAATTTGAAGTGGTGAATCCACTTGTTTGTGAAAATGACTGCTCCCACCCACCGTGGCTATTAGAATTAAAACGAGATTCCCAATCATCATTTGAAGTAATAGTATATGCTTTAGTTTCTCCATTAATATTGAAATCATAAGTACCAGTTGGGGATATTGATAATTCAGATACAAACCCAGCTTGAGTGTGAATAATTGTTCTATTATCTTCATACCCCTCATCAGTTGTCAAACTAAATGAAATTGTTGCATTTCGTGTAGATGTGTTTGGATTTGGATCATGTGTTAATGTAAACCTATATCGACTCGTTTGACCCAAATCAGTAATAATGGGAGATGATAATGTCATTCCATCACCAGTAACAACACCACTAACCTCAATTGGGTTGGTTACCTCTATATCTTGTGTAAATGTACCTTGTGTCTGTGGTAATGTTTGAGGATTACTTGGTGTTAATCCTATCGAAACGGGATTTCCTTCCTGAGTTACAGTAAGTGTAGCTAGATATGTATTATTAGAACCTAAAAATTTTATAGTGGCAGTCCTTGGCACTGACCCAAGTGCACTGTTATCAACCCTAAGAAATCTGAGGTACTGATTTCCCTCATAATAAATTGTATTTGTTTCCAGCAATAACCAAGTAGGCATCCCAACCAATAAAAAAGAACCATTGGAAGGTGTTACAGTTACATTTACTGGAAAATTCATACCACTCTGTCCTCCTGTATTTGGGATATTAGACACAGTTGGATTTATTTGAATAGATGTTGCTGTCAAGATAAGTGACTTACCATAAAAATCATCAGCTAATGTTATATTCAAGGGACTTTCTGGAGTATAATTATCAATATCATATACCTCTGCTAAGTCCTGAAACGAATTTGTATTTCCTCTTGGTAAAAATGCTTCAGCTTGTAAATCACGGATACCAAGTTCTCCATCTTCTGGTAAAGCCATTAATTACCTTCCTTTAATTTGTTATTCTCATCTTCCAATTCAATTAATCTATTATTAAGATTTTTAACAGCCTCTAATAAATAAACAGTTAGTTTTTCATACTTAACACCCAAAAACCCACCATTCATCTCACCAACTAATTCTGGCATAGATTTTTGTATTTCTTGAGCTATTAAACCAACGTCATGACCATTCGAATTATGTATTTCCTTAAACTCAGGTTTCCAATCAAACTCATATCCACCGATTTTATCAATTTTATCAAATGGATTTACAATTGGAATTATGTTTTCTTTTAATCTGCTATCCGATGAATAGTATGCAGTAATGTTACCAGTAGCAGTAATATTACCACCAACCTGCAACATGGTACCACTTGATAATCTATCCATTATCACATACTCGGTTGTAGAACGAACTACTTGCATGCCCCCTGCATTTAATTCCGATTTAGATACATCCTTAAAAACTCTAATGTTACTAAATCCGGCTGTAAGGGCTGTTATACTTATTTGAGTTGAATATGCCTTTGGAGCATAACTTGATGCAAAAAACTGAAAACTTGTCGTCTGATATGTTCTTGTACGAACAGTATACGTTCCCCCGGACGCTATAAAAGATGTAGATTTAGGCCCTAAATCTGGATTATGTGATGATGTAAGCGTTACAGAAGTTTCACCTTGAGTACTTTGAAGTAATGGTAATTCCGGCAAAGAGAATTCAAACGCAGATATCGATGCTGCAACATTTCCACCACTATCCACTAATTCTAATACTACATGAATATTATTTGTAGCACTCCCTACTTCTTGATAATATTGACTTGTTGGATCTTGTAAATTTTCTAAGTCCAACTGATTTTGTATAATATTAGTATTATCCACAGAATCATATGTAAATGTAAGAGTTTGATTTGCTAATCCAGCTGTACTTAAACTACTTGCTGCAGTTGCGGTTGCTTCAAGTGTTAACCCAGTTACTGTATATTGACTTGACCACCCAAAATTATTAGCAAAGGCCGTATCTTGACCCACTCCTGCATTTATATTTGTGGAATTTGACCCACCCGTAAGCGAACTTAATGTTGTATTTGAATTTATATCTACTGCAAGTGAATTACCCGAATAAATTTCCAATGCAGGTCGATTGGAATTTAAAGCCATGATTGGTGTAAATATTTTATTATCTTCAATAGTCCACCCACCGATATTACCAGTATCAGATGTAATGTTTCCACTAAATGTACCAGTAGCACCAGTAAAAGTTGTACCATCTATTATACCCCCAGAAATAGTACCATTTGTCATAATAGTACCGGCAGCAAGTGTTCCTGCAAAATTAGCATTTCCATCAATTACTGAGAAGTTTGGTGTTATTATATTTCCATTTGCTAAATCAAAAATACTACCTTGATTGGAATATGTCTCACCTGCTGTATAAGAATACGAACCACCTTGAATTGCATTTGTTTTTAATTTAGGAGTACTTATAGAGTAATTATCAATGAATGTCTCAGTAACTAAATTCTCAGTTGCTAAATCCCCCAACCCATCAATATTGGATTCATTTATTGTCACTCCTGTATTAAATGCAATAGAAGTTGCAGTTATACCTCCTTTTATTAATAACTCAGTTCCTGTCCATTTTAAATAAGAGTCCGTTCCATTTTCCAAAGACATTTTGTAACCACCATCATTCGCATCTCTACCAATAAAAATACCATTACCTGCCGAATATTGTTGACTACCAGTGGATGCAGACTGACCTAATGAAAAATATGGATATTCATCTCCACCGTTTAACGTTATATTTGCAGATGATAAAGACCCCTCGTTATTAGCACCGATGTTTAATGTATTTTGTATAAACGAATCTTGAAAGATTGCAATTTTAGCAGCTACAAAGAAATCATCAGTTCCTAAATCCTGCCAAACAGTTTGGCCAGGTGTATCGGGTGCAACGTTTGTATTTGATGCCAATGTAGCATAATATACACCATCATATAATACAGCGTCTCGTCTACCATTACTTAAATCATACTGATAAGTTCTATCATTTTCCCATGGTCCTGTAAATACAATACCTGGACCAGTTGATCCATCTGCTACAATTGATATATAGTGTGATTTTGTAATAGTATCTGATACATTTCCATCTTGGTCTTTATAAGTAACATCAAATGAAATCGTATATGGTAAATTAGCACTTGGCGAATTGGGTTGTACATTTCCTGCAGTTGTATATGAGCAGAGTGTAGCATTTGTCAATGTATATGTAGAATCCGAAGAAAGTGTAGATGATATAGAAATTCCATCATATTCAATGTAAGTAAATTCACTACCACCTTGTATTACAGATACAGTTACTTCGCTCGGTGGATTTGGTGTATACACACCATCGACATCTATAATTAGTTGTTGAGTTTGTGGGAAAAATTCTATATTAGCAGCACCAGACCCATCTTTTCCTTGCTTTGCAACACCGATACTAAATAAAACATCTTCACTACCAGCAGTCCCTTCTGAGTTAATATAAGATATAGTAGCAGTTCCACTTGTGGTTAGAGTTGGATTTGAATCTAAAGTAATAGTTGAAGTTGAGTTACTAAATCCACTTGATAATGAAGTAATTTCAAATTCATTTTCACTTAATGGAGCAGTACCGTATGAATAATCAGAAGCACCTTCTTTAACAGAAATTACAATGTCATCTGCTGCAGAACCAGAATCTACTGTCTGTGATTGTGGTGATACCGTAACTAACGTATTTGGTTTTGGCCTTCTAACTTTATTTAAAGAAACACTACCTCGTATTTCATGATTCGCACCTTCAGAATCGGTTACAAATGCATTTACAGTTACTTGAGCAGTTTCATATCCCCAATTCGTTGTATTACTAAAAAATATTTCACCTGTATTTAAATTAACTGCAACAGGACTTGGGAAGTTAGGAGAACCAACTCCTAAATCATTTAAAGGTAATTCTTTTTGAACTCCTCTATACTCTTCAAATACAGTAGCTACGGAATTTAAAAAAGAACCAGTTTGAACACCAGTAGAAAGAGCTTCAACAGTTTGTTTATCATTTGTTACTTCAATTCTTAAACTCGGTGGAGAACTTTTAACACGTGTATATGATACTCCTTTTGCAAAAGATTGTGAAGTTACACCATCCCCTGCAGTATAAGTTACAGTTACATCTAATTGTGCTTGGTCGTTAGATATAGAAGTAATCCCATATTGATTAGTAGTTGGATCCGAACCATTACTCCCGTTTGGAGTACAATTTGTACCTTGTAAGTTTGTTATTTCAAATGTATTTTTTCCCCCATTATCATCAAATGGAATTAAGTTACCAGCAACGTAAACTGTTGCAGAACCACTTGTTAATACAAAATCGGAACTTGAAACAAATCCAAGCGAATTAGCAGGTAAACTTGTTGATTCATTTGATAATATCACCGATACACCATCAAAGTTTACTACTTTAGATAATGTTATTTCATCAGATTGTTCTACCCCAAACACATCAGAACCCGTAAATTCATATGTAATTTCATCAAAGTTATTTTGTGCAAATGACGCAGAAAATTGTAACGCAGATAAGGTATATGTAGTTACACCACTTTCAGTAGAAACCTCAACTAAATCAGGTCCGTTTACATTACTTTTATTAATAGTAATTGGAGTATCAATTGATGCTAAGTTTTTCCTTTGTGCACGAACTGTAATACTCTGTCCACTTGGTTTTGGTGAAAGTGTGGTTGGTTCGTAAATAAATTGATTTGCATTTGAACTAACTAAAAGAGTAGGTGCATTCTCCCCATCTTCCAAACGATAGATTGTTTCAAATTCTTCAAGTTCCTCAATCGATGCAGTATAGATTACAGAGAATACTTCTGGTTTAGGGTCTACACCACCCCACGTTCCTTCAAATGAACCAATAGTAACCAACCCACCATTATTACTTGGATTGGTTAAACCACCTGGATATGATACCCAATCCGTTGGTTCGATGTAAACACCATCTTCATCAAATGCACTTGAGAAATATGCAACAGAACCTGTTAGATTCTGAATAGTTGTTTTAAATTGAATTTGTTGTGATTCTGGATTACCAGACCCACTTATATATCTAAATGCGTTTCTATCTGATTCAAAGGTTAGTAATTTAGATGTTGTATTAAAATCATTACCACCATTGAAAGTTTTAGTTGCAACTACATTGACAGGAATGTAGTTATTATTTATATCATAAAACTCGAATCTGAAATCAAATGTTTCACTTGCAAGTTTTCTTGGAATATCTTGTATTAATGTAAATTCATCGGGTGAGAAAGAAGTATCTTGTGCGTTTCGTAAACTAACATTTGAAATATACCAATCATCTCCTTTAAATTCAAATACTAATTTAGCATCAACATCTTGTTGAGATATAACATTCTCAGTTATATTTTTACGAACTACATATGAACCATCTGGTGTAACATCTACAAATGATTGAGTAAATGGACTACCATTTTCATATGAACCACTAAAATATGCTTTAAGGTATTTATCATCAGATATTGAACCACTAAGTAATGTTCTAAAATTTAAAGTGTATTCTACATCTTTAGAAATAGAAAATGATTGTGATGTTATTAATTTTTGAACACCTCCTTGATTTGTATCATAATCTACTTTTACAGCCTGAGATAAAATTGAAGAATCTATCTCAGTTGTGTGGTCTATACTTGTAGTAACCCAATATTTTTCTAAATTACTTTGGTCAAATCTACCATATGATAATTCAGTATTTTCGGTAGTAGTTATATCTCTAAGTAATTCAGTAGATTCTAATCGTGATTCTTGTACGAATTGAAAATCATTTGCCGAACTTCTTGATTTACGAAATACCTTAACCCTTGCAACATCACCAACAAAAGTTTTTAATTGAGTAATATCTATTTTAGCAAATGAACCAGTAAGCGCAGATTCTCCAATAGTTTCATTTTGGAAATCGGTATAAGTAACTGAATACGATTGAGATACAAAATTACCCACTATACTATTATCAGTATATGGTATATCTACTAATACTTCTCTATCATTAAGAACTTCAATTATTTTTGGAGAATATAATGAACCATCAACAGTTACATCAATTGTATTCTCATCTACATCAATATCCCATGTACCAGAACTTTTAATTAATTTATAAAAAGTCCCACCACGATAAGTTGATAAGTTAGTTCCTGTGTTTGGTAGTTGTGCAACACCAGTAACTTCTCCAGTATCGGTAACTTGGTTTACACTTTTGGTAAAAATCGGCTTTACAAGTTCATCTATATTGACAAGTGGTCTTTTATAGAAACGAACTATATCTTCATTTGAAAGATTTTTATTTACCTTAAATGTTCTTTCCCATTTAACATTGTAAACACCCTTCCATTCGGATGGAACTGGTATAACTGAACCATTATCATCAACATAGTTTTTAAGTTCACCAAGAATCGTTATTTTACCTAATCCAATGGGTGTATCATCATATACGTGAATCGATACTAACTTTGACGTGCCTTCATAGTACTCAGGTATACCGTCACCTGGTTCAAAATATATTGGATTACCCTCAACATCTAATAACTCAATTTTAACTTCGGTAGTTTCTTTTAAAAACTCAGAACCTTCAATTAGAAATCCGTTTTTACCACCTGTAAAAGTATCCTTAAATTCAGTTATTCTAAAATAATCTGAAAGAGGATTCTCATCTACCAAAAAAGTTTGGAAGTTGGATAAGTTTTGAAAAGGTGAAAACGATTTTATTATTGCCATAGGGTATTCTCCATATATTACTATAAATATACCCCAAAAAGATATTATAAATATTTATACATAGAAACCCATAGAAAGTTATAGAATGAGAAAATACACTACAATTCAGATAAAAAAAGAAACCCATGAACTCTTACAAGATTATTGCAAGGAACATGGGTATAAACTAAGTGGATTGGTTGAATCTCTGATTAAACAAAGATGTAACCCTCCAAAGAATATTCTAAAGGTTAATACTTAACTTGAGAAAACCCTTCTATCTTTTTTATTTCTATTAAATCATCTACTACATCTCTCATTGAATCAATGTGGGAAATAATCATGACGAAATCAAATTGTGTTTTAAGGTATGTAAACAACATAAATAAGGATTGTAGGTTCTCACTATCTAAAGTACCGAACCCTTCATCAATCACAAGGAAATTAGGTCTTGGTAAGTTACATACATTAATTAGGGCAACTCTGATTGCAAGACCACTAATAAATCTCTCCATACCACTACACATTTCCAAACTCCATCTCTGGTCACCATATACAAGATATGCATTGATGTTCTTACCATCAATCTCTAACTGCATTCCAAAATCAACAATCTGACCTAAGATGTTATTTACTTCACCTTCAATCATTGGAAGTGATTTCTCAATGAGTTCGTAACTAACACCATCTTTAGAAAGAGCGTTTAGATAATAATCAAATAACTTAGATTGTTCTTCTAAATCTTTAACTTCACTAATTCTTTCTACAATAGATTCTTTTTGATTCTGTAATGCCGAAATCTTACCATTTAAAGAAAGGATATCTGAATTAGATTTTTTTACAACTTGTTTAATTTTATCTAAATCAGAACGAACAATAGTGAGTTCATCTCTAACTTCTTTATTAAGTTTGATTTGTTCTTCATTCTTATAATACTCCTCAATAAGTTGTTTTTGTTGTCCAACTTGTGTTTCTAAACGAATTTCTTCGGTTTCGGTTGTTGATAAGTTGTTAATAAGTTGAGATAATTCTCTATCCAATTTACTCTCTTTATCTTTTGCATCTTGATACTTATTCCATTCTTCTTGAAATGGTGTAAGAGAATCAATTAGTAAAGTTAATTGAGAAACATCTTCATTAAATTCATCTAAATAAGATTCACCATCTTTTATATCCGAATCTACTTTAGCTTTTTGTTCACGAATCGATTGTGAGTTCTCCATACAAATATCACATTGTTCATCATACTTGTGGGAATTCAAATGGTCTTTTCTTTCGTATAAAGATTCTAACTTGATTTTAACTTTTTCAATATTAGATTCAAGTGTTCGTAATTTTTCTTTAGATTCTTTTAATTCTTGAATTTTGATTTCTAAATCTTCTTCATCGAATTGGTCAAGAATTTCTTCGAGAGTAACTTGTAATTCTTCTCGTTGAGTAATTCTTTCTTGTAAAGACCCTTTTTGATTTAAGAGTTCGGTTTGTTTATTAGTTAGAACTTTTAATCTGTTTTCTAACTCATCTACCGAAACTCCACTATCTGCATTTAACTTTACAATCTTACCATTTAACTTAATGATTTCTTTATTAAGTTCTTCCTCTTTTGATTTAGCAGATTCTTGTTCAATCTCTAATAGTTTATATTCTAATTTATTAGATTTCAAATTAGTTTCAATATCAGCTAATTTTTGAGTAAAATCATCAGATTTAAATTTTCTGATAAGAGTTGCATTATCTCTATTTTCATCAGATGCTTTCTGATATAATTTATCAAAAATATCCACACCAATAAACTGAGATAAAATCTCTTTTCGTTCACTTTGTGATTTATCAATGAATAATGCATTGTTTCCTTGTAAAGAAAGTGTAGTTAATACGAAATCTTCAAACTTACCTAGATACTTTTCAATATTTTGATTAGTTTCTCTACGTTGTTCTCCATTAAGTGAAGTAATAATCCCAGCATCTTCTTTCCAAAAGTTTACATCAACTTTAACTGCCGTTCCTTTACGAACATACTTGGCAGTTCTTTCAATGAAATACGATATACCATCAATCTCAAAGTGGAACTTACAATAAAACTTATCCTTACGGTTGTTTAAGATGTTCTTAGAGGAGTTCGTTCTTGATGTCTTGTCATATATACAAAAAGATAAAGCATCCCATAGAGAGGATTTACCACTTGCATTTGGAGCGAAGATTCCAATGATTCCTTGTGCTTTATCAAAACGAACTTTATTATCTTCTCCATATGAAAACATATTGGAGAATTTAAATTCTTTAGGAGTCCAAAGAATATTACCCATTGAATCTGAATCATCAATTTGAGTATTAAGTTCTTTGTTGATTTCTGCAATCTTATCTAACTCATCCGATTCCAATAGATATTGTCTTTCTAAATAATCTTTAATCAAAGAATTTTGGAAAGTTTCATCTTTAACATTACCAACGATGTTTTTATTTAATTTACTATTGGTTTTTAATTGACCCATAGTATCGGTTCTTGTTACTGTAACTTCGGCAACCTTAAATAACTTTTTAAGTTCTGAGATACGAAGTTTCATATCACTTGCCTCGGTATTAGTAAACCTTAATCGTAAACGTGGATGTTTAGGAAGTTTGGTACCAACCTCATCATATACCCATTGTGGGATTTGACCATTAACCACATCGATAGTTAAGAATCCATAATCATTATGAATATCAAATTCTTCATAACCTCTCGTAGGAATATCCCAAAGTAAGTAACCATGATTTTCTAAAACCTCACCATGATTTTGTTGAATCATTGACCCACAATAAGAAATTACAGGTAAACCATTCTCTGGTTCGTATGCTTGTAAGATTTGTCTTTTATGAATATCACCCATCAATACCATATCGAACCCATCAAACATATCTGTTGTAAATGAATTTGAAGATACAGTATATCCAATATCAGTTTGTGATTTGTTTACAGGTCCATGGAATAAAGCAATCTTATGCTCACCTTCTACATCTTTACCTTTAGGCCAGTTTTCTTTATCATCTAAGATAGAATAAACCACAAAGGTAAGGTTATGTATGTTATACACTCCAGTATCCCTTAAATAGTGGATACGTGGATTGTTGAGGTTATCA
>Ga0255783_10000768_pt1 | contig 36059 bp, 32 predicted proteins | sample 011ome_22_FD_179981 | JGI IMG/M metagenome (GOLD analysis project Ga0255783, IMG submission 179981) | Coastal salt marsh microbial communities from the Groves Creek Marsh, Skidaway Island, Georgia - 011507BT metaG (version 2) | ecosystem: Environmental > Aquatic > Marine > Intertidal zone >... | reverse complement strand
TTTCCAAATAGAGTTCAGGATTAAATATACCCTCATCCATAGCAGGCAAGTGCCTAAGAGAAGCACCCGCAATTATAAAACCATACGGATGAATTGGATAGGAAGGATTTGGAGATAATATAATATCTCCTGGAGAAGTTATTGCTTGCGCTAAGTTTGCCAATCCTTCCTTTGAACCTAAGGTAACAATTACTTCATTTTCAGGATCTAAATCTACATTAAAACGTCTTTTATAATAAGTTGACTGTGCCTTTCTTAATCCTGGAATACCTTTACTAGAGGAATACCTTCCCGTGCCAGGTTTCTCTACAGTCTCTTTTAATTTTTCTCTAATATGTTTAGGTGTAGGCATGTCAGGATTACCCATACCAAAATCTATAATGTCTTTGCCCTTAGCCCTTAATTCGGCTTTTAATCTATTAACCTCCGCAAAAACATAGGGTGGCAATCTCTTTATTCTGTCAAATTCATCATTCATCATTCATTCCAACAAAATTTGATTTTATAAATAATATCTTTCCCTAAAGAAATTTTAGGTTAAAATTCAATTTATATTATAAGCTCTAATATGTTTAATTTAAGGTATCAATGCGTTTTTTTATCAAAACTGTTTTTTTTCTTTTCGGTGTATTAGTTATTGGCATGATGTTATGGTTTGGCATGCCCAATATTCGACAGGCTTTTAAACCTGTTGAAGTGATTTCAGTTACTATAACTTTAAATAATAAATGCTCGGTGGATGATGATAGTTTTGTGGTTACCGTTCCAGGAACAAACTTAGAAGTACCTTTCAAAAAAGGCGTGGCAAGAATTAGATTAAAATCTGACAGAAAAGTTCAGCTTAAATCAAATCCCAAATACGAAGCTGTTCGTTATACTGGTATACATGTTCCTGTTGAACCTAAAATGGTTTTAGAAGCTGACTGTTCGACATCACCTAGGTTAAAAGGAATATTTGGATCCATGAAAGACCAGTTTAAAAAATAAGGAAATTAAAATGAAAAATGTTAACATAAAATTACCCGACGACCCACTAAAAGGGTCAAGTATTCAAGAGATAGGAATAAAGCTAAGAGATGGCTCAATATCATGCCTTAATCTCACTAAAATATATTATAAACGCATTAATATTTTGAATTCTTATCTTCATGCCTATATTCATCTTGACGAAAGCTTAGCTCTCTCATGGGCAGAAGGTATTGATAAATTATTTAAAAGTGGGGTTGATCTAGGCCCATTAATGGGGATCCCTGTTGCTATAAAAGATATTTGCTCTGTTGAGGGTATGCCAACAACTAATGGATCGCAGATTATTTCTGATGATATAACAGGTCCTGAGGGAAGTTTAGTGAAGAGATTAAAATCACTTGGATGTGTAATCTTAGGAAAAACACATACTGTTGAATTTGCACTAGGAGCAACTGGCTTAAATAAATATAAAGGTACACCTTGGAACCCATGGGATAGTAAAACTCATAGAATGCCTGGTGGTTCTAGTAGTGGCTCAGCAGTTGCTGTTGCATCTGGTTTAGCAGCTTTTGCAATTGGCACAGATACCGGAGGTTCAGTTAGAATTCCAGCAGCATTGAATGGAATAATCGGTTTAAAAACAACAAAAAATAGATGGCCAACAGATGGTATTTTCCCACTTTCTCCAACATTGGATACACCTGGGCCAATTGCTAGGAATGTAAAAGATACTAATCTAATATTTAATACTTATAATAGTATAAATAACCCTAAAAAGAGCCTTGATATTAAAAACTTGTCTTTTGGAAAACTTAAAGAACCATTCACCTTAAACTTAGATCCTGACGTCAAAGAAGCCTATGAAAATATTTGTCATCAACTCAAAATGGAGGGTGCAAAAATCGAAGATGTAGTCATTCCTGAGGCTAACGAGAAAGTCACTTTATTTCCCAAAATAGTTGGATCAGAAATAATTAGTGCCTTCGGAATAGATCGTTTCAAGGAAAATGTAGATAAAATGGATCCTGTTACTGGAAACAGAGCTAAATTAGGCCTAGATATTTCCTCTTATGACTACATTGCTGCAAAACAAAGAGTTATAGAATTAGAGCATATTGCAGATCAATATTTTACCCAATATGACGCACTTCTATCTCCAACTACAGTAATGCAACCGCTTGATGTTAAAAAGGCTGAGATTGGTAAAGAGCTACATGAAAGAAGTCTTCTTGCATCAGCAAACACGCAACCAGTTAATATTTTTGGCATATGCGGCATCACATATCCAATACAAAAATTTGTAAAAACTAATAACAACTCTTTACCTATTGGATTACAAATAATTTGTAATAAAATGATGATGAAAAAGCATTAGAAATTGCATTAGCGTTAGAAAAACAGTATGGGGAGCCTGAACTTCCTGATATTAAAAAATTTTTATGATATTAATCATCATTGAAATAGGGTAACAATAAAAAAGATTGTTGTAGATCTTGAATTTTATTATTGAAAAATTACCTAACTTAAAATAATTAAAAATAATTTTTGAACTTTAGTAAGGGATATCAAGTCTTGCCTTTAAAATTAATAGACGCAAATAACTTAAAAAAGTCATTCGGAAATTTTATAGCTGTCGATAATATTGATTTAGCCGTACACCGTGGAGAAGTTGTAGGTTTTTTAGGTCCAAATGGAGCCGGTAAATCAACAACTATGAAAATGTTAACAGGTTTTCTAGAACCTGATAGTGGTGATATATTAATTAACAATATTGATCTTAAATCTTATCCTTTAGAGGCAAAGCAATTCATTGGATATCTTCCTGAAGGTGCACCGTCTTATTCAGACATGGAGGTATCAGAGTTTTTATCATTTGTTGGTAAAATGAGAGGAATTAACAATAAAAATATTTTAAACCGTCGGTTAGACGATATGGCTAACCAAATAAACCTTAAAGATGTTTGGAATCGTCCAATAGAAACTCTTTCTAAGGGTTTTAAAAGAAGAGTTGGTATTGCCCAAGCACTGATACACGACCCAGATATTTTAATTCTTGATGAACCAACTGACGGCTTGGATCCTAATCAAAAACATGAAATGAGAGATTTAATAAAAAATATATCTAAAAATAAGGCTATAGTTATATCAACCCATATACTAGAAGAAGTTGAAGCCGTTTGCTCTAGAGCTGTTATTATAGCAAATGGAAAGCTCCTAGCTAATGAAAAACCAGTAAACCTTGGTAATAATCTAAAACAAAAGAGTGTGTTGTGTATTTTATTATCTAATAAAATTAATAGTACAATTTCAAAAGAGATAAAAGCTAACCTAAATTATAAGAATGTAGAAATCCAATCCGTGAGCAACACATCGGGTAAAATCTTAATGCAAGGAGACGAAAAAAGTTTGGATTTAAATAAAATCATAGCTCAATTAAAAAAACAGAAACTCCATGTGGTTGAGGCTTATTTTATAAAACCTACTTTAGATGAGATATTTAGAAAAATTACTCAAGGTGAATAGTAGTTAATACAGTTGGATAAATTATGAATACATATTTTAACAAAACATATATTATATTTGATAGAGAATTAAGGGGATATTTCAGGACTCCCCTAGCTTCAATATTTTTATTAGTTTTTTTAGCTCTATCTTCAGGGATGACTTTCTTTTTGGGAAGGTTTTTTGAACGTGACCAAGCAGATCTGATTGCCTTCTTTTCATGGCATCCATGGTTATTTCTAATTTTAATGCCTGCAATTGGCATGCGTTTATGGGCTGAAGAACGAAGATCAGGAACAATCGAATTACTAATCACATTACCAGTTACAAACACTCAATTAGTTGTAGGCAAATTTTTAGCTAGTTGGGTTTTTACACTTATTGCCCTCGTTTTATCTATGCCAATTTGGATAACTGTTAATTACCTTGGCGATCCTGATAATAATGTAATTTTAATCTCATACATTGGAAGTTGGTTAATGGCTGGGGCCTTCTTGGCTCTTACTTCTTGCCTTTCAACTCTCACTAAAAACCAAGTTATTGCATTTATAATTTCATCTATTAGTGGTTTTATTTTGATTATGGCTGGCTTTAGCTTGATTTTATCTGCAGTTCGATCTTGGGCACCAGTTTGGATTACAGAGACTATAAGTTCAATGTCTTTTCTTTCTCACTTTAGTAGAATTCAGATGGGTGTATTTGACTTAAACTCTCTTATATTCTTTCTATCAATGATTATTTTGTGTCTTTGGATCAACATACAGCTTGTTCAAATAAAAAAAGCCGACTGAGGGTAAAATGAATTTCTTAAATCAGATTAAACCTAAAAACCTTGTAAAATTATCAATATTTTTATCTATAATTATATTTTTTTGTGTAAACATAATTATAAATAATATTCTTGGATACTCACGAATAGATTTCACAGAAAATAAACTATATTCACTATCAGACGGAACGAAATCACTCTTAGAAAATCTTAAAGAGCCAATCCACCTCAGGTTATTTATTTCAAGCAATCTAGTTAAAGATGTACCTCAGTTTTCAACCTATGCAAATAGAGTTGAGACAATTTTGAAAACATATAGCAACCTTTCTAGTGGTAAAATAACAATTGAAACAATTGACCCAAAGCCGTTTTCTGATGCTGAAGACAGAGCCGTCGGAATGGGTATCAATCCATTTAACGCAACTGAAATGTCAGATTCATTATATTTTGGACTTGCTGCCACTAATTCTACAAACGGTCAAAAAAACATTCCTTTGTTTTCGCCTGAAAGAGAAACCTTTCTTGAATATGACTTAACGAGTTTAATTTCAGAACTAAGTCAAACAAAAAAACCTGTAGTTAGCATCATAGATAATCTTGGTCTCAGCTCTGATGCAAGAATAGGTAAACCTGAGCAACAAATACTGAAACAAATGAAAGAAATGTTTCAGGTAGAAATGATTAATGAGAGTACAAATGAGCTGAATGAAAATACAAAAGTTCTTATGATTATCCATCCTAAATTTCTTTCTGACGAAACTCTTTACATGATAGATCAATGGGTGCTTGATGGTGGAGCAACTTTGATTTTTTTAGACCCTTATGCGGAAACTGAACTAAGTCGTCAACAGGGCATGCCTCCTATGAACCCCCGATCAGATTTAAAGAAATTACTAGACACTTGGGGTGTTAAGTTTGATAACAAGAAAGCCGTATTAGATTCTGAATTTGGCTTTCGTATAGCCAGGAAGATTAATGGCAGAGATATACAGGTTACAAATTATCCATGGCTAAATATTAGAGGTGACGGTCTGAACCGAAATGATAGCTCACTCTCGAACCTTAGTACCATTGTAATGACTACCGCAGGGTCTATCGAAGATACCAATAAAGATCCAATCCTAGAACCCATAATTAGAAGTAGCAATAAATCTGGATTGGGAGACGCACAGAAAGCAGGGAACCCCGAAGGTGATCCAAGAGACCTCTTATCTAATATAAAATCAGAAAATGAGAATTATGTATTAGCTGGTTGGATTAAAGGAGATTTAAACTCTTCTTTTATTGATAATGAGAATAAAAGAGACAAACAAATAATTAAGTCAAAAAAGACATCAAATGTTTTGCTAATTACTGATGCTGACATGTTAATGGACAGAAACTGGCTAACTCAAAGAGGTGCATTCGCAAATAATGGCGACTTTGTTTTAAATGTTGTTGAAAAAATGATTGGTGGCAATGCCTTATCTGATCTTAGGGGTAAAAGCACATCATGGAGGCCATTTGAAAAAATCATAGCTTTAGAAAAAGTTGCAGAAGAAAAATTCCTTATAGAAGAGCAAATGCTTGCTAAAAAGTTAGAGGGTATGGAAGATAAAATAAGAAATTTAACTCAGAATAATGATAAGAATTCAGATGTATTATCCCCAGAGACCATTAAAGCAATTGATGGCTTTAAAGCGGAAATGATGGCTACAAGATCTCAGTTAAGAAATGTAAAATTTGACTTAAGAAGAGACGTGGAGTTGTTAAAAAAATGGATCATATCATTAAATGTAGCAATTTTACCAATTATGTTTGCTGCTGCTTCATTAATTATTTCGTTAAGAAGAAAAAGAAAAAATTCCTATTAGAAATTTAGGTGGATAGAAGTATGACTAACAAAAAGTTTATAAGTTTAATTGTTATTTCAATTTTATTGGCAGTATCAGCTGCAGTGTCAATAAACATGAATACTCAAAACTATAGTTTTCAAAATAGGGGCGAAGTTTTTTTAAAAGGTTTTACTCAAAATATAAATAATGTAAATCGTATTTCAATTGAGTCTTTTGACAATACGATTGACCTAGTTAAAAAAGATAATAGTTACATATCAGAATCTGGTTACCCTTTAAAAAAGGGTATGTGGGAAAATTTAATAACAAGTCTTTCTCTCCTCCGGATAGAAGAGAAGAAAACTGAAGACCCAGAAAGACATGATGACCTTAATTTAAAATCACCGGAACTCAATAAAAGTGAGGATGAGAGTGAGGGGTATGCCACAAAAATAACTTTAAAAAAGAATGATGGCACAGTTTATTCTTCAATCCTTTTTGGAAAAACTGATCCTAGTGTTGGAGGACTAAGTGGCGGCCAATTTGCAAGAATGAATGGAATTAATCAAAGCTATCTTCTCAAGGGAGCTATCAGGATGCCAGGTAGCAAGTCTGATTGGTTTGAAAGCCTTCTTTTTACAATTAAAAATGAAAACTTTGAAAAAGTTAGTCTGCTGAAAAATAATAAAGTTTTTGAGATTAAAAATATTAAAAACTCTTTAAAAATTACCTATCCTCAAATTGTAGGTTTCAAAGCTGATCAAGAGAAGTTGAGTGATGTCAGAGATGTTATCGAAAGTTTTTATTTTTATGACGTAAAAAAATCTTTAGATAGTTATCCAGATAATTTGCCAACTCTTTCTTATGTCACAAAGGATGGAATGATTTTATCGATATCTTCTGTAAGCCCTGAAACAAAAGGGGAAAGTTGGGTAATCATCAAGGCTCAATCAAACAACTCTAATTCAAAGAAATTAGCAGAAGAGATTAGAAACAAAACATCAGGATTTCAATTTTTAGCAAATATTAACACTAGTAATATTTTAAGATGGGAAGCTTCCGACTTAAGAGCTCAAAAAGTAAAAAATTAATAAGATCGAGGCATTCCTAAAACATGCTCTGCGAGATATGATAATATCAAGTTTGTTGATATTGGAGCAACTTGGTATAATCTAGCTTCTCGAAACTTTCGTTCCACATCATACTCTTCTGCGAAGCCAAAGCCACCATGTGTTTGAACACATGCCTCTGCGGCAGCCCACGATGCATCGGCAGCGAGCAATTTTGCAGTATTAGCTTCCTCACCAATGGGCTTTCCTGCCTCATACAACCTCGCGGCATGATAGACCATTAACTCAGCCGCCTTCATCTGAGCATATGCTTTTGCGATTGGAAACTGAATTCCCTGATTTTTTCCGATAGCCCTTCCAAAAATATTTCTATCATTGGCATAGTTAGTAGATTTTTTAGTGAACCATTTTGCATCGCCAATACATTCAGCTGCAATTAAAATTCTTTCCGCATTCATCCCGGATAAAATATATCTAAAACCCTTATTTTCTTCACCAACAAGACTAGAAGCAGGTATTCTTAAGTTATCAAAGAAGACTTCTGTTGTGGAATGGTTCATCATAGTTCTAATTGGACGAATGGTAAGACCATTTCCCTTAGCTTTCCTCATATCTAAAAGAAAAACCGACAAACCCTCTGTTTTTTTATTAACCTCACTCAGGGGGGTTGTCCTTGCTAACAATAGCATTAAATCAGAATGTTCTGCTCTACTTGTCCATATTTTTTGACCATTTATTATATAATCATCACCATCACGTACAGCTACAGTTCTTAAACTCGTAGTGTCAGTTCCACTAGTTGGCTCGGTCACTCCAAATGCTTGCAATCTGAGAGATCCATCTGCAATTTTAGGTAAGTACTCTTTCTTTTGTTGATCTGAGCCATGTCTTAGTACTGTGCCCATAGTATACATCTGAGCATGACACGCAGCTGCATTACACCCTTGATGATGTATCTCTTCAAGAATAACCGAAGCTGCTACCATTCCTAGTCCTACCCCACCATATTCTTCGGGTATTAAAGCACCTAAAAAGCCTGCATCAGTTAGAGCCTTAACAAATTCAGTTGGATAACCTTGTTCTCTATCGAGCTTTCTCCAATATTCTCCTTGATAATCTCCACAAAGTTTGGAAACAGACTCTCTGACCTCAGATATCACATCATCTTGGGCATCTAATTTATCAGGTTGTATGGTAGTATCTGGCATTCTTTACCTCGTAAATTTTAGTTGCTCTTTATATATATATTAAATAAATTTTATATTACTAGTTTATTCATCTTAAATAATAGTAATTATTTAATACTATCAAAATGCTTACAAGAAAACTTTGGAGATTTTATAATGAAGTTAGAATTCCATCATATAAATTTTGTATCAAAAGACGTAGAAAAAATGAATAATTTTTATAAAAATATTCTTGATATGAACAGTATACCAATAGAAAACTTTCCTAGAACAGAAGAAACTATTGAAAGTGGTTATAGTGGTAAAATTAACTTTGTTACCGAAGGTAAAATAGAAATGCATCTTGCAGAGCGTGATTTAAATGTCGCTTTTAAAAACAAACAAACCATCAACCCGGTTGATCAAGGTCATATTGCCTTTAGAACAGATAATATAAAATTATTCATAGAAAGACTTACAGAAAAGGGAATCCCGTTTTCTGATTATGGGACGACTTTTGCCAAAGAATGGCATCAAGTTTTTTTCCACGACCCAGAAGGAAACGTAATAGAAGTCCACCAAAAAATAAATTGTTAAATGATTAGTCAATGTTTTAGAAACCTAGACTTCAAAATTCTTTGGAGTGCTGGTTGTATGACTGGCATTGCGAGAGCTATGGAGTTCTTGGCTTTAAGTCTATATGCACTCCAAGAACTTGGATTGCCTTATTTGGTTACTATAATTTTTGCAGCACGAATGTTACCAATGAGCCTTTTAGGTATAGTGATAGGAACAATATCTGAGAGAGTTTCTCCAATTTCAGTTATAAAATTTATTTATGCAACATCTAATATTTTTACCGGAATAGCTGTCTTAATGGTTTTCACTGGGGTTTTTAATGTTTTTTTTGCATTTATGCTTGCATTTATAAATGGGATCACCTGGGTTGTTGACCTTGCTGTAAGAAGAAGAGTTCTGGCAGATCATATTGATAAAAAGCTTCTCAGTTCTTCTCTCGCCATGGAAACTTTATCTAATAATGCAACTAGGTTAATTGGGCCATTATTTGCTGGTTTACTATATACTCTTGTAGGATTGACTGGAATATTCAGTCTACAGTTGTTGATGTATATTGTAGCCTTTGGCTTAATCCTAAAATTTCAGAAGAATGAAAGACAAAAATCTTCTATATATTTAAAAAAATCCGACGACACAAATATTAAAGATCATTGGGCTCACGGTTTATTAGACGAGATTCTTAAAACTGGGAAAAATGCTTATAATATAGTTAGTCTTAGATTGGTATTAATAACCACACTAATTTTTAACGTTTTTGGTTTTCCCCTAGTATCTCTAATACCTGTGTTAGGAAGAGAGAAATTAGCTCTGTCTGAATTTGACATAGGTATATTGGCCTCATCCGAAGGATTTGGAGCTTTAATTGGAGCTCTAATAATCGGAAACCTGTCTCCTCAAAAATACTTGTCGGTAATTTTTGTAACTGGTGTTTCAGGATTTTTTATAGGTATGTTTATGTTTTCCTTTTCTCCAAATTTATTGTTAGGGTTCATTAGCTTAACTTTTGGGGGTATTTTTTTATCCGGCTTTAGCACGATGCAAGGAGCGCTAGTGTATCAGGCATCTTCTAGTTCAAAAGGAAATAATTTTGGAATATTAGCAACATGTATAGGGACAGCACCACTTGGCTTAGTTAATTTATCTTGGATAATAACAGTGATCCCAGTGGATCAAACAATTAAACTAAATGTTTATTTAGGGCTTATTTGTATAATTATAACTGTTTTGTATTTTTTACTTAAAAAAAATAAAACTAAACTGGAATAGCCTTTAGTAAAAATTGGTTCATTATTTTACTGAATTGTGCTGGGTCAGCAGGCATTTTACCTTCCATTAACCTGGCTTGCTCAAATAAAAGTGTGCCTGCGTCACTAACCAAATCATTATTATCTTTCTTTTCTATCAAAGATTTCATGTTCTTAATAAGCAAGTGATCTCCATTAATTTCTAAAATTCTTGGTGCCCCTTTATAATTTGTATCTCTTTGAGCCATCAAATGTTCCATTGCGATATCCATGTCACCGTCATCAGCAACTAAACAAACAGGACTATCAGTTAATTTAGATGACAGCCTAATATCTTTAACTTGATCACCTAAAACAACCTTCAATTGAGCAATCAGGTCAACAAATTGTTTGTCCTGTTTTTCTTTTTCTTCTTTATCATTAGGTTTCTTATCTTTAGTTTTAGCATCTAAATCATCTAAATTTATTTGACCTTGAGTGATTGAGGTAAACTTCTTTTCTTTAAACGAACCAATCATAGGTAACCAAAACTGGTCAATTGCATCAGTCATTATTAATACAGGAATATTTTTTGATTTAAACCCTTCCAAGTGAGGACTTGCTAAAGCTTGGGCATTCGTTTCTGCAGCAATGTAATATATATCTTTTTGTGTTTCAGGCATTTTCTCTAAATATTCAGCTAATGAAATAGTATCTTCACTTTCGTTAGTTGAAAACCTACACAAATCTAATAAATTATCTTTCCTTTCAGCATCTTCATAAAGGCCTTCCTTAAGAACAGCTCCATATTCCTTCCAGAAATTATTATATCCCTCCTTATTCTTCTCACTAACTTTTTTAAGTTCGCGGATTATCTTTCCTACTAAAGATTTACTGATTTTAGCGACGGCTGGGTTGTTCTGTAACATTTCTCTACTTACGTTCAAATCAATATCTTGAGTGTCTACTAAACCTTTGACAAATCTTAAATAACTAGGAATTAAGGCGTCACACTTATCGGTGATGAAAACTCTATTTATATATAATTTTAATGAAGATTTTCTGTCTGGATTAAATAAATCAAACGGTCTAGTTGATGGAATACAAATAAGATTTGTGTAACTAGTTGTACCCTCAGTATTATTATGCATAGTTAACAGTGGCTTTCCGTAACCTGCTCCAATATGAGAAAAAAATTCCTGATACTGTTCTTCTGTAATTTCTTTTGTAGGCCTTGTCCAAAGTGCAGACGCTTCATTCAAGGTTTTGACTTCAGCATCCTTTTTATCAATTTCTAAAAATTTAACTGGGTATGAAATATGATCAGAGTATTTTCTTACAATAAATTGTACTCTAGTCTCCCCCAAAAATTCCTTAGCATCTTTTTTTAAAGATAATGTAATGGAGGTACCAATGTTATCTTTATTGCTCTTTTCTAAATTAAAACCTGTTTTCCCATCAGAAAACCATTTCCAAGCTTGTTCTTCACCTGCCTTTTTAGAAACTACTTCGACATTATCAGCCACCATAAACGATGCATAAAAACCTACACCAAATTGTCCAATCATTGACATGTCTGATTTTTTTTCTTTCGAATTTTTAGAAATCTGTTCTAGGAAAGCTTTTGTTCCTGATCTAGCAATAGTACCTAAAGATGATTTTAAGTCTTCTTCATTCATACCTATTCCATTATCTGAAATAGTTAGGGTTTTCTCTTTATTATTAATTTCAATTTTAATTTCTGGTGCCTCTGATGAACCAGCTATCTTTTTATCTGTTAAGCTCAGATATTTTCTTTTATCAAGAGCGTCAGAAGCATTTGATATTAATTCACGAAGAAATATTTCTCTTTCAGAGTAAAGAGAATTAATAACTATATCTAAAATTTTACCAGTATCTGCTTCAAATTGATTACTCATGTTAGACATTTTGGGACCCTTGATTTAATGTTAATTATGTAAAGTTAATTGGGTATTTCATACTGTATTTTCAAGAGAAAATTATAATTTTTAATATTAATTAAGGAGAAATTTATATGTTTAAAATTGGTATTTGTGGAATAGGGAAAATGGGGTCTGAAATTACCAAAAGATTATTAGAATGTAATCAGACTATATCTGTATGGAACAGAACAAAAGGGAAAACTAAAGAGCTTGAAAAAATAGGAGCAAAAGTTACAGATGAGGTAAAAGAATTAATAAATATAAGCGATATAATAATAATAATAATGGGTGATGATATTGCTCTAGACTATATTTATAATAGTCCAGAAGGTCTCAAAAATATTAACTTAAATAATAAAATAATTGTTGAGATGAGTACTACAAGTATTAGCAAGATTAAATCTCTAGAAAAAATAGTAATTGCATCTAATGGAGAATTTGTAGAATGTCCCGTTGGCGGCTCTACCCAACCTGCAAGAGAAGGAAAACTTTTAGGATTAATTGGTGGTAAGTATGAAGTATTTAAAAAATTAGAAGGTCTTTTAAAATTAATCTGTCGCAGATATGAATATCTAGGAGTTGTTGGAAAAGGTTCTGCAATGAAATTAGCTATTAATCTTCCCTTAATGGTCTATTGGCAATCCTTAGGAGAAGCATTGGCTATCACTACTAACAATGGAATAGATTTTGATAAAGCCCTAGACATTATGATGGACAGTTCAGGCGCAGCAAAAATAGCACACTTAAAAACAAAATCTATCTCTGATGCTATGGAAAATATTCATGATATAAAATCTTCATTTAACGTTTCTTCATCTCTTAAAGATATGGAACTAATGATTGAAGAAATTAAAAAACTGAACAAAGAATTTCATGTTATTAACGGCGCAACAAAGTATGTCGCAGAAGCAGCAAAAGAGGGTTGGTCTGATTGTGATGCCTCATTACTTAGCGTCTACATCAATAAGAAACTAAATAATTATTTGTAGTAGTCAGAGCCTTCATCATCCAAAATTAATTTAATCTCTCTCAAGAAGGCTGTGCCTGCAGGCAATGGATGTTCTTCATCATCAAGTTCTTGAGCGGTTTTTTCTGCAATTTCATCGTTTAATATACTTATAGTCTTTCCTGATTGAAGAGCATTAATGTATACTTTTGCTGCTCTTTCAAAATAATAAAGTCTATTAAATGTTTCGGCTACATTTTGACCAAAAATCAATATCCCATGGTTACCCATTATAAAGGTATGTTTTTTTGGATCTGAAAGTAAGTTTGCACATCTCTCACCTTCTTCTTCAAATGCCAAACCTCCATAGTTTTTGTCTACTACTTGTCTTCCAAAAAACATAGACGCCACCTGATTAATTGGTGGAAGAATACAGTCCTCTAATGAGGCTAAGGTTGTGGCATATATTGAATGAACATGCATTATGCATCTAGCATGAGGACACATTTTATGAATAGCTCCATGCAAACCCCAGGCAGTAGCATCGGGTGGATTTTCTTTACTTAATACAGATTTATCATTTGTATTTAGTAATAAAAGATCCGAGGCCTTTATCCTTGAAAAGTGCCACATGTTGGGGTTCATTAAAAAGTCAGTCCCATCGGAATTGACCGCTAAACTAAAATGATTTGCTACAGCTTCATGCAAATCACTTCTCTCAGCCCACCTAAAAGCCGCTGCGAGATCCTTCCTTTCTTCATAAAAATTATCGTTAGAGATATATCCTGATGATGGTTTAATTTCATTCATGTTGATGCTTTCCCCAAAATTTTAATAATCTCATATTGTATTTAGTTTAGTCAATTACTATAAATACCTAATTAATTAACATAGAGATTTATATTGGGATACTTATACCTTTTAATAGCAATAATTGGAGAAGTTGTTGCCACAACATATCTAAAGAGCACTAATAATTTTTCAGAAGTTATGCCAACTACTTATGTTGTTACAGGTTATGGAATTGCTTTTTATTTTATGATGCTTGCAATGAAAACAATTCCTATTGCAATCACTTACTCTATATGGGCGGGCGTTGGAATTTCTGCAATTACAATATTAGGTGCTCTTAAATATAAAGAAGTTCCAGACCTAATGGCTCTAATAGGTCTAGGTTTAATAATTGTTGGAGTAATAATACTAGTTTTTTATAGTAAAATGGGTACCAATTAAAAATGTATAGCCTTAGAGTAAGTTGCTAGGGCAGCTTCCTTTATAGCTTCGTTAACGGTAGGGTGACCATGACAAATTCTGGCAACATCTTCTGAAGATGCACCAAAACCCATTGCCATAGATAATTCGTGTATTACTGTACCAGCCTCGTGACCTATCATATGGGCGCCCAAAATTTTATCTGTTGATTTATCTGATAGTATTTTTACAAAGCCTTCAGTATGATTTATTGCCTTAGCTCGACTATTAGCTGACAAAGGAAAAACTCCTTTATTATAAGAAACTCCATTTTCTTTTAGTTCTTCTTCAGTTTTTCCAATAACAGCAACTTCCGGAGACGTATAAATAATTCCTGGGACCAGGTTATAATCAACATGACCTGCCTCACCATTAATAATTTCAACAGCAGCTACGCCATCTTCTTCTGCCTTATGAGCTAACATTGGGCCCCGTATAACATCTCCAATTGCGTATATATTAGGAATAGATGTTTGAAAATTCTTATTAGTATTAATAAAACCTTGTTTGTCTATGTCTAAATTTATATTTTCTAAACCTAAACCGTCAGTATTTGGTTTTCTTCCTACAGCCACCAAAACAACATCCGCTTCTAGTTTTTTGATAGAACCAGTGACTACATCCTTTACAGATAGCAAAACTGCTTTATCATTTATTTGTGCACTCTCAACAGCATGATTTAATTTGAAGGTTATTCCTTGTTTTTGTACAATTTTTAAAAACTTTTCTGCTACTTCATTATCCATTCCAGGTAAAATTCTTGGTAAATACTCTAAAACTTCAACATCAGACCCAAGTCTTCTCCATATAGTTCCCATTTCCAGACCGATAATGCCTCCTCCAATAACAATCATCTTCTTGGGAACGTGACTAAGATTCAAGGCTCCAGTTGAGGTAACAATTCTTTTTTCATCAATATCAATTTTAGGAAGGCTTGTTGGTTTTGAGCCGGTAGCTATTATTATTTTTTCAGAATAAATCGTATCTTTTTTCCCATTATTCATAATTTCAATTGAATTTGATGAAATTAATTTTGCTTCTCCAAAATATTTAGTGACCTTGTTTTTTTTAAAAAGAAAATCTATTCCCTTTGTTAACTCTTCAACGATACTTGATTTTTTATTTAAAAGTTTAGGCAAATCTAAGCTTACTTGATTGTAGTTTATACCCCAATCTTCATTTCCATTTTTTTTCGTGGAATTTTCATATTGTTCAGATGCGTATAGCATTGCCTTTGATGGAATACATCCTACATTTAAGCATGTACCGCCCAATGTCTGGCTTTTTTCTATATTGGCAACTTTCATACCTTTCTGTGCTGCTACAATTGAAGCCACATATCCACCTGGCCCAGAACCAATTACAACAAGATCGAATTTTTTTTCAGACATTTTAACCTACTATTTATATTTAAGCCCCAACTACTAAACGACTAGGATCTTCTATTATTTCTTTAATTCTTACTAAAAAGGAAACTGCTTCACGACCATCTATAATGCGGTGATCATAGGATAAAGCCAAGTACATCATTGGTCTAATTTCAATTTTATCATCAATAACTACCGCTCTTTTTTCAATTTTGTGCATCCCCAATATACCCGATTGTGGAGGATTTAATATCGGAGAAGACATTAATGAGCCATATACTCCACCGTTTGAAATTGTAAAAGTTCCTCCGGCCATATCAGATATACCTAAGCTTCCATCTTTTGCCTTTTTTCCAAAATCAGCTATACTTAATTCAGTTTCTCCAAATGACATTTTATCAGCATCTTTTAAAACGGGAACCACCAAACCCTGAGAAGTGCCAACGGCAACTCCAATATTATAATAATTTTTATATACTATATCATTACCATCTATTTCTGCGTTAACTGCAGGAAACTGTCTTAAAGCATCAATCGATGCTTTTACAAAAAAACTCATGTAGCCAAGCCTTACACCATTTTTCTTTTCAAAACTATCTTGATAATTTTTTCTCATCTCTATAAGGGCTGTCATATCTACTTCATTATAAGTCGTAAGCATAGCCGCAGTGTTTTGAGCCTCTTTTAATCGACGTGCTATTGCTTGACGCAAACGCGACATTGGAATTCTTTCTTCTAAACTTTCATTATGACTCTTTGATGAAATCACCTCATTGTTGATATTCTTGGATGTATCTCTAGTTTGAACTGGCTTAGCAATTTCTTCTTCTAACTTATTAGAACTCTCAATATTTGCTACTTTAGGAGCTTCACTTTTTCCTTCTCCTTCAACAATTATTCCTAATAGAGCTCCGACTTCTACTGTGTCGCCCTCAGACACAATGACACTATCTATTATACCAGAAACGGATGCAGGAACTTCTAGAGTTACCTTATCAGTTTCCAACTCAACAATAGGATCGTCAACTTCAACAAAATCTCCCTGCTTTTTTATCCATTTAGAAACAGTTGCTTCTACAACAGATTCTCCTAAAACTGGAACTAGAATATCCATTCCATTATCCTTTCGATTATTTTTTGTATTTTCATTATTAGAATTTTGTATCACTGAATTTTTACTGATATTAGATTTCGTTAAGTATAAGAGCACATCACCTTTTGTAACTCGTCCATCAACACCTGTACCTTCTATATCTGAAATATTTAAATTTTTTTCTTCAATAATTTTTGCAGCTGAAGGCATAGCCATTTTTTTATTGTTATTATCAACCATATTAAGATCTATTCAGCTGCCTCTCTTTTTATTTTTTTTGATTCTGTTTCAAGAGCTTGGTTTACTAAATCTAATTGTTCTTTTGTATGCCTAGAAAAGGATCCTGTTGCCGGGGAGGCGGCTTCAGATCTACCTACATATACCGGACGATTAAATTTAGATTTATACTTTTTAAGTACTTCCTCTATTCTTCTATCTACAAAAAACCAAGCACCCATATTTTTAGGCTCTTCTTGGCACCAGACAATTTCTGCATTAGGTGTATCGGATAAAATTTTCTTAAGAGTGTTAGCAGGAAAAGGGTATATTTGTTCAAGCCTTAAGAGTTTAATGTTGTATAATTTACGTTTGTCTCTTTCCTCAAGTAAATCATAAAAGACTTTACCTGAACAAATAACAACTCTTTCGATTTCTTTATCCTTAATTTTCGAATTAGGGTCTCTTATTACTCTTCTAAAGGCGGTATTTTCTGACATTTCAGCTAGTTTAGATGTACACATTTTATGCCTGAGAAGACTTTTAGGAGTCATGATAATTAAAGGTTTTCTAAAATCTCTTTTGAGCTGTCTTCTTAAAGCATGAAAGTAATTAGCTGGCGTACTGCAATTTAATACTTGCATATTGTCTTCACCACATAATTGCAAGTATCTTTCTAGCCTTGCAGATGAGTGCTCTGGGCCTTGGCCCTCATATCCATGAGGCAGTAACATGACTAGCCCTGACATTCTTAACCATTTTGCCTCCCCACTCGAAATAAACTGATCTACAATAACCTGAGCACCATTGGCAAAATCACCAAATTGTGCCTCCCACATTACTAGAGCAGTTGGTTCAGTAAGAGAATAACCATATTCAAAACCCAAAACAGAAGCTTCTGATAAAGGTGAATCTATTACCTCAAAAGTTTCTTGTCTTTCATTTATATTATTTAGAGGTGTATATCTTTCTTCGGTGACCTGATCAATAAACACAGAATGTCTTTGAGAAAAAGTACCTCTACAACTATCTTGACCTGACAATCTAACGGGGTAGCCTTCTAATAATAATGATCCAAACGCGAGATGCTCTGCAGTTGACCAATCTATACCTTCTCCAGCCTCAATAGCCTTTTTCCTAGCCTCAACAATTCGAAAAAGTTTTTTATTTAGTTCAAATTTTTCAGGTATTGTCGTTATTGCTTTTCCAATTAATTTTAGATTGTCTGTAGATACAGATGTTTCACCTCTACGATCATCTCCATGAGCAGCTCTCAAACTTGACCACTGCCCCTCTAACCAATCAGCCTTATTAGGCTTATAATTTGTCCCAGCCTGAAACTCTGTCTCAAGAAATTTATTATGATTATTTACTTCATCTTTAGCTTCTTGTTGAGACAAAATCCCTTCGTTTATAAGTTTGGAGGCATATATTTTACTAATACTGTCATGAGATCCAATAGTTTTGTACATAACTGGCTGTGTAAAAGCAGGTTCGTCACCCTCGTTATGACCATATCTTCTATAACTAATAACATCTAAGACGACGTCACACGCAAATTTTTGTCTAAACTCGATAGCAATTCTAGAAGCATGAACCACGGCTTCAGGATCATCTCCATTAATGTGCATAATTGGCGCCATAACCATTTTTGCAACATCTGTACAATATGGGCTGGAACGAGAATAGTTAGGACTAGTCGTAAATCCAATCTGATTGTTTACGACTATGTGAATTGTTCCACCCGTTCTATAACCCCTAAGACCAGAGAAATCAAAGGTTTCTGCAACAATACCTTGTCCGGCAAAAGCAGCATCACCATGCAAAACAATTCCAAGAACTGATAATCTGTCACTAGTATCATTATGCTGGTTTTGCTTAGCTCTAACCCTTCCAATTACAACAGGAGCCACAACCTCTAAATGTGAAGGGTTAGCCTGCAATGACAAGTGAACATTCTTACCATCAAACTCTCTGTCGGCAGATGCTCCCATATGGTATTTAACATCGCCTGATCCACCAGCCTCTTCTGGGTTTGACTGATTGCCTAAAAATTCTGAAATAATAGCTCTAAAAGGTTTATTTAAAATATTATATAAAAGGTTCAGCCTACCCCTATGCGCCATCGCAATGACAACTTCTTTCATTCCTAGTTGACTACCACGCTTTAAGATTTGTTCAATTGCAGGAACGACAGACTCTGAGCCATCTAAACCAAATCTTTTAGTGCCGGCGTATTTCTTGTGGAGAAATTGCTCAAATGTTTCAGCACCGACCAATCTTTCATAGATAGCTTTTTTACCTCTTTTTGTAAATTGAGTTGTATTGCGAATAGATTCTATCCTCTCTTGTATCCAAGCTTTTTGAGCTGGATCTTGGACATGCATAAACTCTATTCCTATTGAGCTACAATATGTTTCTTTAACTATCTCCATTATTTGTCTTAGGGTTGCTGATTCCATACCTAAAACATTATCTATAAATATTGGCCTATCCCAGTCGTTATCACTAAACCCATATGTTTTAGGGTTAAGTTCTGGGTGAACATCTCTCTCTTGAAGGTTCAAAGGATCTAAGTTAGCTAAGAGGTGTCCATTAATCCTATATGCTCTAATTAACATAATGGCCCTAATAGAGTCTGTTGTAGCAGCTCTCAAATCTGATGCTGATATTACACCTTTACCGACAATACCCCTTGCAACAGCCTTGACACTCTCAACCGTATCTATGGCTCCAATAACCTGACTATTTTTTCTAGCCCAACTAGGGCCATTATCTAAGACAACATCATCACCGTTGCTCTTAAACCAAATGTCCCACTCTTTTGGAACTGAGTTTGGGTTTGATTTCCATTCTTTATGTAAATCATTAATAAAGGTTGCATTGGTGCCAGAAAGAAAACTTTGATCAGAGTTTTGATCATCCATTGTTATTAGTCCTTTTTAGAATAATAATTTAAATATATTTCACAAAAACTTAAAGATTAAATCAAGTTATTTCCATTCATTAATGGCTTTTACAACAGCTTCACCTAAACCGGAGGGGGATTCAGACATAACAAAACCACAATCACTCATTTTTTTTACTTTTGAAGCAGCGTCTCCTCTTCCACCACTTACAATTGCACCAGCATGACCCATTGTTCTTCCTGGGGGAGCAGTCTTTCCTGCAATAAATCCAGCAATTGGTTTTTTTATTCTATGATTATCTATAAAAGATGCTGCATCTTCTTCTGCACTACCACCAATTTCACCAATCATTAAAATTGCTTCTGTTTGATCATCATTTAAAAACATCTCTAAACAATCAATAAAATTAGTTCCATTGATAGGGTCACCGCCAATTCCTATACATGTAGACTGTCCCAATCCTGCCGCAGTAGTTTGAGCGACAGCTTCGTATGTTAGGGTACCTGATCTAGATACTATTCCAATTTTTCCAGGAGTATGAATGTGACCAGGCATTATCCCAATTTTACATTCACCTGGGGTTATTACACCAGGACAATTAGGTCCAATCAATCTGGAATTTGATTGTTTAAGGTACTGCTTAACCTTTATCATGTCTTGAACGGGAATACCTTCAGTTATACAAATAATCAAAGAAATCTCTGAAGATATTGCCTCTATAATTGAGTCTGCTGCAAATGGGGGAGGAACATAAATAACAGATGCGTCTGGTTGAACCTCCTTAACACACTCTTGTACGGTGTTAAAAACTGGAAGATCAAGATGCGTCGTTCCTCCTTTTCCAGGTGTTACACCACCAACCATTTTTGTGCCGTAAGCAATTGCCTGTTCTGAGTGAAAGGTACCCTGACCACCTGTAAAACCCTGACAAATTACTCTAGTATCTTTATTAATTAAAACAGACATTTAAGCACTCTCCTTAACAGCACTTACAATTTTAACAGCAGCATCATCTAAATCATCAGCAGGAGTTATTTTTAAGCCAGAATCATTAAGAATTTTTTTACCTTCCTCTACATTGGTTCCAGCCAACCTTACAACAAGTGGCTTAGATAAAGAAAGGGCTTTAGCAGCAGCAACAACACCAGCAGCAATAATGTCACATCTCATAATACCACCAAAAATATTGACAAGAATACCTTCTACAGCCTTGTCAGATAGAATTATTTTAAACGCTTCTGTAACTTTTTCTTTAGTGGCACTACCTCCAACGTCTAGAAAATTGGCCGGCGATGAGCCTTTTAACTTTATAATATCCATTGTCGCCATAGCTAATCCAGCTCCATTGACTAAACATCCAATAGTTCCATCCAATTTGATATAGGCGAGGTCAAATTTACTGGCAATTATTTCGGCAGGATCTTCTTCTGTCTCATCTCTTAAGCTCAAAATTTCAGGATGCCTATACAAAGCATTATTATCAAAAGACATTTTAGCATCTAAAGCAATTAAGTTATTATTTGCCGTTAGTACCAATGGATTTATCTCTAATAAACTTGCGTCTTTTTCCGTGAAAAGTTTATATAATTGACTAAAAAACTGCCCTGCCTGCTTAAAACTTTGTCCTTCTAATTGAAGACTATTTGCTATTAATCTAGAATGAAACGGTTGGAAACCAATAGTTGGGTCTATATTAAAAGATAATATTTTTTCTGGTGTTTCTTCGGCTACTTTTTCAATATCCATTCCACCTTCTGTCGACGCAATAACAGAAACTCTACTAGAAGCTCTATCTACAACCATTGAAAAATAAAATTCTGAACTTATTTCACATCCATCTTCAATATAAAGTCTTTGAACTAGTTTCCCTTGGGGTCCAGTTTGATGTGTAACTAATTTTTTACCTAGAATTTCATCAGCTGCCGATTTTAATGCATTAAGATCTTTAACTACCTTAACGCCACCTGCTTTACCTCGACCACCAGCGTGAATTTGAGCCTTTACCACATATACTGGACCAGGCAAATCTTTTGCTACCTGCAACGCTTCGTCAACAGAGAAAGCGGGCTTTCCAGTTGGAGTAGGTATATCATACTGTTTTAATAACTGTTTTGCTTGATGTTCGTGTATATCCAAGACTACAACCTTCCCTCAAAATTATTGAGATTCAAATTTTGATGCAATTTCATTAAGCTGTTTTACAGCAGAAACAGAATGATCAAACATTATCTTTTCATCTGGTGAAAAATCTATTTCTACAATACGCTCTACACCCTTCTCACCTATAATTACAGGAACACCTACATAAAGACCTTCAAGTTGATAATATCCATCAACATAAGCAGCACAGGGTAGTAGTTTCTTCTTATCCTTTAAAAAAGATTCTGCCATTTCTATTGCAGCAGAAGCTGGAGCATAGAAAGCGGAACCAGTTTTTAATAAACCAACAATTTCTGCTCCACCATCACGTGTTCTTTGGACGATTTGATCAATTTTTTCTTGTTTACTCCAACCCATCTTAACCAAGTCCGGAACCGGAATTCCAGCCACAGCCGAATACCTTGCCAACGGAACCATAGTGTCACCATGACCACCAAGGACAAAGGCTGTCACGTCACTAACAGAAACATTAAACTCTTCAGCTAGGAAATGTCTGAATCTAGCCGAATCAAGCACACCCGCCATACCAACAACCATATTGGTAGGAAGACCAGAAGCTCTTTGTAAAACCCCAACCATTGCATCTAAAGGATTTGTTATGCAAATAATAAAAGCATCTGGACAATTTTCTTTAATGCCCTGCCCAACCTGCTTCATAACTTTAGTATTAATTTCCACTAAATCGTCTCTGCTCATACCAGGTTTCCTTGCAACTCCTGCAGTGACTATAACGACGTCACTTCCTGAAAGCGCTTTATAGTCATTAGAACCAGAAATTTTAGCATCAAAAGACTCCACTGGTCCCGACTGGGCTAAATCTAAAGCTTTACCCTGAGGGATTCCATCTGCAATATCAAATAAAGTAACATCACCTAGTTCCTTAATAGCGGCTAAATGTGCTAAGGTACCACCAATATTTCCAGAGCCAATTAAAGCTATTTTTTTTCTCATTTTATAATCCTATATTAATTTTAAATTTTTGTAGATAACGATGCTAGTTATTATAAAAAAATCTAACTTTAAAACCAATTAAATGTAATCTTTTAGACTTTTTTTTCTTTGCTATCAAGGTAAGAATAATTATATAATTTTATTCTATAGAATTGTCTTATAATTGGGTCATTTCTGTAATTCTAGAAACTGTTCTTTGAAATTCGAACTCCCATTCTTGACCATTATAAAGGGTTGCAAAATTTGTTTGAGAACTAGCTATTAAAAAACAATTTTTGTCGTATAAAGCGTCAATTAACCAAATAAATCGTCGCGTTTCATTCCTCATTTCATCGTTTAAAGTAGGTATATTATCTAATATTATACCTTTGTACCTTAGTGCTATTTCAATATAATCTGAAGCTGCTAAAGGCTTATTACACAAATCATTAAAATCAATTCTAGCAATACTCGCAGCCACTTTGGGAATAAATATTTTTCTTCCAGCAATATCTATTGATTCTGCTCTTATTTCAAAACCTATACTCAATGTTTCAAAAATTTTATCAATTTTTTCATAATTAGTTTTGCTAATTGGAGACAACCACATTCTATTTCCACTAAGTGACCTGTTCCTCCAATCATTTCCATCTGGAATTTCTATAATATCTGTATTCACTTTTAGATTTTCTATAAATGGTAAAATTCTATCTCTATGTAATCCATTTTTATAGAGACCGTCTGGTGGTTGATTGGACGTAGTAACAAGGATGGTTCCTTCATTAAACATAACGTCAAATAATCTTGATAAAATCATTGCATCAGCAATATCTTTTACTTCCATTTCATCAAAACATAGAAGCTTTGCGGATTTAGCTAAATCTTGCCCAACTAAAACAACACTATCTTTATCTTTTTCAACTTTACTTTTCTCTAAAATTCTTTGATGGACCTCCTTCATAAAATCATGAAAATGAAGTCTTCTTTTATTTTTTATGTCAAGGTTTTGAAAGAATAAATCCATTATCATGGATTTGCCCCTTCCTACACCGCCATGAAGATATATGCCTTTAACTTTTTTAACGTTTTTATTAGCAAATATCTTAGTAAATATATTATTTCTTCTAGAATTGTTAGTCTTACTAAGTAGAGTGTCAAAAAATCTAGAAACATAGATTTGACCATCGTCAAAAACTATTGATTTACTCTCTGCAATTAGTTCAAGGCTTTTATTTTGATAATTTTTTAAGGTGCCTGTCATGTAAGAGTTTAAAAATTATTTTCGTTCAAGTTGTAATTTCTTTATCTCTCCAATTGCTTTTGCTGGATTTAAGCCTTTAGGGCACGTTTTCGTACAATTCATTATGGTATGGCATCGGTATAATTTAAATGAATCTTCTAGATCATCTAACCGTTCATTTGTATTTTCATCTCTACTGTCAGCTATCCATCTATAAGCCTGAAGCAAAACAGCTGGCCCTAAATATTTATCTCCATTCCACCAATATGATGGGCACGAAGTTGAACAAGAAAAACATAACACACATTCCCACAAACCATCTATTTTCTCTCTTTGATTTGGAGTTTGTTTTCTTGATTTACCTTCCTCAGGATTAGAGTTGCTCTGTAACCATGGTTTAATAGATGTTAGTTGCTCATAGGCTTTTGAGAGATCAGGAACCAAATCTTTAACCACTTCCATATGAGGAAGGGGATATATATTTATTTCACCTTCAATATCTTCAATAGATTTTAAACATGCTAAGGTATTTGTTCCATCAATATTCATAGAGCAGGATCCACAAATGCCTTCTCTACATGAACGTCTAAAAGTTAAACTCGAGTCAATTTCTTGCTTGATTTTAATCAAGGCGTCCAGCACCATTGGGCCACATTTATCTAAATCTATTGTATAACTATCTAATCTTGGGTTTTCATCATCATCAGGAGACCATCTGTAGACATTTACTTTTCTAGTATTTGTAGAATCAGTATCTAGAGGATAATCAATACCCTTGACTACTTTAGAATGTTTTGGAAGGGCAAATTCAGCCACAAATATCTCCTTTTAAACTAATATACTCTTGCAGCAGGCGGAACAGACGCCACCTCATTTGTTAATGTATTAAGATGAACATCTCTGTAGTCAACTTTAGTTTGCATCTTGTTGTTTAACCACATTATGGTATGCTTCATCCATTCCTTATCATCTCTTTCCGGAAAATCTTCATGAGAATGTGCTCCCCTAGATTCTTTTCTTTGTTCAGCTGATTTGATAGTTACTATAGCTTGTTGCATCAAATTTTCTAATTCTAATGCCTCAACTAAGTCAGTATTAAAAATCATTGATCTATCCTTTATGCCAACTCCATCGAGACTGCTTGCAATAGTATCAACTTTTTTAACACCCTCACTCATTGAAGAATTAGACCTGAAAACTGCAGCGTGCTTCTGCATCGCATTTTGCATAGAATTTCTAATTTCACCGACAGAAACGTCTCCATTAGCATGTCTCATTTTATCTAATCTAGCTAAAATTTTATCAGTTACACTCTTGGATAAAGGTGCATGAGAACTTCCCTTTTGAACCGTTTTCAACGCTCTTTGTGCAGCGGCTCTTCCAAAAACAACTATATCTAATAATGAGTTAGTACCTAACCTGTTTGCGCCGTGTACAGAAACACACGCCGCTTCACCTATTGCCATTAAGCCTGATACAACTGCATTTTGATCGTTACCCTTTCGAGTAACAACCTCCCCATGGTAATTAGTAGGGATACCCCCCATGTTATAGTGAACTGTTGGTAAAACTGGGATTGGTTCTTTTGTTACATCAACACCACAAAATATTTTTGCAGTCTCACTAATGCCAGGCAATCTCATATGTAAGGTAGCAGGATCAATGTGCTCTAGATGCATAAATATATGATCTTTATTGGGTCCTACACCCCTTCCTTCATTGATCTCAATAGTCATTGATCTGGACACAACATCCCTACTTGCTAAATCTTTAGCGGTAGGGGCATATCTCTCCATAAATCTCTCACCTTCAGAGTTTGTTAAATAACCGCCTTCTCCTCTTGAACCTTCGGTAATTAGAACCCCAGCACCGTATACGCCAGTTGGGTGAAATTGGACAAACTCCATATCTTGTAGAGGTAACCCAGCTCTTAACACCATAGCATTTCCATCACCAGTACAAGTATGAGCAGAAGTACAAGAAAAGTAAACTCTTCCATATCCGCCAGTAGCTAAAACAGTTTGGTGACCTCTGAATCTATGAATTTTTCCATCTTCCATACATAAGGCAAGCACTCCAACACATGATCCATTATCGTCCATTAATAAATCTAGAGCAATATACTCCACGAAGAACTCTGCTTGATGCTTTAAACATTGTTGATAAAGAGTATGTAAAATTGCGTGACCAGTTCTGTCTGCTGCGGCACATGCTCTTCTAGCCATTTTTTTTCCATAGTCGAGGGTGTGACCTCCAAAAGGACGCTGATATACTTCGCCATCGTCTGTTCTTGAAAACGGAACACCAAAATTTTCTAATTCTGTTACTGACGGAATTGCTTCCTTGCACATATACTCAATTGCGTCTTGATCACCTAACCAATCAGATCCTTTAATAGTATCATACATGTGAAATTGCCAACTATCATTTTCACCCATGTTATTTAATGCAGCACCTATTCCACCTTGGGCTGCAACCGTATGGCTTCTAGTTGGAAAAACTTTTGTAATACAAGCGGTTTTAAGGCCGCCTGAAACCATGCCAAGAGTCGCTCTTAAGCCAGCTCCACCAGCTCCAACAACAACAACATCGTGTTCATGATCAATAATTTCGTATTCAGACATTAATTTTCTTTCTCTAAGACAAGTAAATTTTAAGGACACACAATAGAGATAGCACACCCAAAAGGATAGATAATAATTTTATAAGTATTATGGATGCGATTTTCAACCCCTCGTTATGAACATAGTCTTCAATTACCACTTGCAGACCTAAAGAAGCATGAAAAAATAAAGTTATGAAAAGTAAAAACAATCCAGTCGTATTGAAAGGGCTTTGGAACCAAACCAATGCATCAGCATAATTGCCTAACAAAGAAAAAAGTAAAGATGGTATGAACCACATGACAAGGGGTATCATAGCTAGAGCTGATATTCTTTGTAATTTCCAATGTCCTAAAGCGGGGGATTTAACAGAGTTCATAACTTAAGCCCTTTAAAATAATAACATACCAATTTTTATTCATAAATTTAATCTCATACAAACAAAACTATAAACCATGTTACAATGGTTAAAGTTAAAGAAGAAATAATTACTAATGTACCTGAAGTGTAAGCAACCTTTAAATCATAACCATATCCTGCATCCCAAAATAGATGCCTAATACCATTAGAAAGATGATAAAAAAGACCAAAAGTAAATCCAAAAAGAACAAGTTTTCCAAACCAGTTATTTATAATCATTGAGTATGATGAGTAAGCAGTTTCACCTAAAGATAAAGCCACAACCCAGGATACTAAAATTACACTTCCAATAGACAAAGCAACTCCTGTAGCTCTATGAAGTATTGAAAGTAAAGAAGTTAACTGAGGTTTATAAATTTGAAGATGTGGAGATAGCGGTCTTTGTCTACTCATATTAGTCCCATTCTTTAAATTATACATATTTGAATTATAAATGAACTAATTGGCTTAAAATTTCAATTATAAATTATAAAATTAATTTATTATTGGTAAATAATAATCAAAATAGAAATTGCTAGAAGAATGATGCCAATTAATTCTGTTTTTTTAATTTTTTCTTTAAATATTATCATTGATATTAAAATTGAGAATATTAACTCGGTTTGACCAACAGCCCTTACCTCCGCAGCGGTAGCAAGGCCAAAAGCAACAAACCATCCAAAAGTAGCGCCTGTTCCACATATACCCGCAGGCAAACTTGGTTTCCAATACTTAAACACTGCTAAAAACTGATTTTTTTGGAAACGGAATAAATATAATCCTACAATTACGGTTTGAAAAATAATGGCTATTACAGATATTAGTAATGATTTATCTAAGAGAGGGGCCTCAACAGATATTATAGACATTCTAAACGCTACAACAGATGCAGCTAGAAGAAGGCCAGATAAAAGACCTATCAAGGTACCAAGTGAAGTGATTGATTTAAGTAAAAGGGTAATAGCCTCAAATAAACTTTCTGCCTTCTTAGCATATGATAATAATAAAACAGATATTACTCCAAGAACAATTCCCATAGTTATTGGCAAAGAAAAGTTCACACTTAATATTATTGTTTCAAGAAAAGCTATTAATATTACTTCTGTCTTAGAAAAAGCTATTCCGGCGGCAAAGCTCTTATGAGAGAAAACCTTCATTAAAACATAGGTAAATAATACCTGAAAAATTGAACCTAAAAAACATAGTAAGATAGAATAAGTAGATAAAATAGGGATTGAGTTGCCAGGTATATTAATCCAAACTAACCAAATAAGTGATGTAAAAGGTAAAGCATAACAGAACCTTATATAAGCAGCGCCATAGTCTCCCAGTCTTGATATCATATTTTTTTGAAAAGCAGACCTGGCTGTTTGACATGCTGCAGCAAAAATTGCTGATAAAATCCAAATAAATTCCATTAATTACTAAATGAAGAATATAGAATATAAAACATTAAAGCTTACTTCCTTTAAGATTTTTACTAGCAATAAGCTCAGCAATTTGGACAGTGTTTAAGGCGGCACCTTTACGAAGATTATCCCCAACACACCAAAAAACCATGCCATTTTTTACCGTGGGGTCTTTTCTAATCCTGCTTATAAAGACATCATCTTCCCCAGCAACCTCGTCTGGTGTCACATATCCCTCATCTGCTCTATGATCGATAACAGTAACTCCATTGGCATCTCTTAGAAGACTTCTAACCTGTTTTTCTTCAATCTTCTTTTTACATTCAAAAAACACTGCTTCACTATGACCTATAAAAACTGGTACCCTTACACAATGAGCGACTAATTCAATATTTGGATCAAGTATTTTTTTCGTTTCAGCCCTCATTTTCCATTCTTCTTTGGTAAAGCCATCGTCCATAAAGACATCAATATGAGGAATTACATTGAAAGCAATTTTTTTTGTAAACTGTTCTGGGGTAGCTTGATCATGAACAAAAACACCTTTTGTTTGATTAAATAATTCATCCATTGCAGGTTTACCTGCGCCAGAAACAGCTTGATATGTTGAGACAACAACTCTTGTTATTTCAAAGTTATCATGAAGTGGCTTTAATGCGACTACCAACTGAATAGTTGAGCAATTAGGATTAGCAATTATATTTTTTTTACTAAAGCTATTAACTGCATCAGGATTTACCTCAGGAACAATTAAAGGAACATCTTCATCCATTCTAAAACATGAGGAGTTGTCTATAACAATACAACCTTTTTTTCCAGCAATTGGAGCAAACTTCTTTGCTGTTTCTGATCCCGCTGAAAAAAGGGCAATATCTGCATTTTGAAAATCAAAATTATCAACAGAGCTAACTTTTAAAACTTTATCCTCTCCAAAAGATACCTCTCTACCTATAGAAGATTTTGATGCAAGTGCATAAACGTTACCAACAGGAAACTTTCGTTCCGATAATGTTTGAAGCATTTCTCTTCCGACGGCACCTGTTGCACCAACTATAGCAATATTATAAGACATCTATTTAGATAATTCCTCTAACTTTCTTATAACTAAATCCATCATTCCTTTTGTTCCTGTCTTCTCTCTACCTGGAGCAAATATATCAGGTGTTCTTGGTCCAGCATCTAAAGCCTTGGATACAGCTTCATCGATTAGGTCAGCTTCTTCTTTCATATCAAAAGAATAACGGAGCATCATTGAAAAACTTAATAACTCAGCTAATGGGTTTGCCAAACCCTTCCCAGCAATATCTGGAGCTGAACCATGAACAGGTTCATACATTGCAAATCTTTTACCTGTATTTTTATCAATAGCTCCCAAACTAGCTGAAGGGAGCATTCCGAGCGATCCTGTTAACATTGCTGCACAATCGGATAATATATCACCAAACAAATTATCAGTTACAATAACATCAAACTGTTTAGGATCTCTGACGAGTTGCATTGCACAGTTATCAGCATACATGTGTGACATCTCTATTTCTTTACCTTCTTTATCAAAAAGATTAGTCATTACCTCACGCCACAAAACACCTGACATCATCACATTAGCTTTTTCAACTGATGTTACCTTTCCTTTTCTAGCCCTAGCTAAATCAAATGCAACTCTTCCAATTCTTTCTATCTCTGGAGTAGTATATAGATTGGTGTCATAACCTTTTTTGGTATCTTTATTAACTTGCTCTATACCTCTAGGCTCAGCGAAGTAGATACCACCTGTTAGCTCTCTTACAATTAAGATATCTAAGCCAGAAATTATATTAGGTTTTAATGATGATGCATCAACAAGAGCAGGGAAAACCATGGCAGGTCTTAAATTTGCAAACAAGTCCATTTCTTTTCTTAATTTTAATAAACCATTTTCTGGCCTTTTCTCAAACTCAACACCGTCATATTTTGGCCCCCCAACAGCTCCAAATAATATTGCGTCTGCATTTATAGAATCTGCAAGTGTCTCGTCAGAAAGAGGCGTACCATATTTGTCATAAGAGGCTCCACCAACTAAACCTTCTTTAATATTAAAAGTAACACTTTTGTTTTTTGCTAACCAGTCAACAACACGAAGAGTTTCCTTAACAACTTCAGGACCCACACCATCTCCTGGCAAGACCATTAATGTTTTGTTTGATAACATGAAATATCCTTAGTTTTTAACTTTTATAACCATGGTCTTTGGGATGACATATTTGTCTCAAAAACTTTAATTTCTTCGGCTTTTTGCATTGTTAAACCTATATCGTCCAAACCCTCTAAAAGACACTTTTTCCTAAATGGGTCAATTTCAAACTTAATTATTGATCCATTAGGCCTTCTAATTTCTTGTGACGGGAGGTCTATTTCAAGCTCAGGGTTTTCTCTATCTTTTGCATCAGCCATCAAAGCTTCTCTATCTTCAACTGAAACTTTTATAGGCAAGAGACCATTTTTAAAAGAATTATTATAGAAAATATCAGCAAAGGAAGTAGAAATAATACACTTAATACCAAAGTCTGACAAAGCCCAAGGGGCATGCTCACGGCTTGAACCACAGCCAAAATTATCACCTGCGACAATTATATTACTAGATCTGTAAGGATCCTGATTCAGGATAAAGTCTTTTTTTTCTGAGCCATCATCATTAAATCTCATCTCATCAAAAAGATGCTTGCCGAGGCCTGTTCTTTTGATAGTTTTTAAAAATTGTTTAGGTATTATTTTGTCTGTATCTACATTCATAAAATTAAATGGGGCAGCTACACCCTTAAGATTATTAAATTTTTCCATAGCCTATCCTTCTTAAAGAATTAGATTATTTCATTAAAATCAGTTAATTTTCCTGTTATAGCAGAGGCTGCTGCTATTTCAGGACTTACCAGGTGTGTCCTTCCACCTTTGCCTTGTCTACCCTCAAAATTTCTATTTGAAGTACTAGCGCACCGTTCCCCAGGCTGCAGTTTGTCTTCGTTCATAGCAAGGCACATTGAACAACCTGGCTCTCTCCACTCAAAGCCTGCTTCTGTAAAGATTTCATTTAAACCCTCATCTTCTGCTTGGCTTTTGACCAGGCCAGATCCTGGAACTACCATGGCTCTTATACCATGTTTAATTTTTTTACCTTTAATTACTTTTGCAGCAGATCTTAAGTCTTCTATTCTTGAATTAGTACATGAGCCAATAAACACTGTATTGATCTCCACTTCAGATATTTTTTGACCTCCTGTTAAGCCCATATATTCAAGTGATCTTTCAATTTTTGCTCGCGCATCATCATCTTTTATTTTAGTTGGATCAGGAATAATACCATCAATAGGTACAACATCTTCTGGACTAGTGCCCCAAGTAACTGTTGGTTTAATTTTGTTAGCATCAATTATAATTTTTTTATCATAAAATGCACCTTGATCTGAAGGTAATGATTTCCACCATTCAACAGCAAGGTCCCAATCTTTACCTTTGGGTGACATTGGCTTGTCTTGCAAATAGTCAAATGTAATCTGGTCTGGGGCAATCATTCCAGCCCTAGCTCCTGCTTCAATTGACATATTGCATAGGGTCATTCTACCTTCCATTGAAAGTTTTTTTATAGCTTCTCCTGAATACTCTATAACATGACCAGTTCCACCAGCGGTTCCAATTTCACCTATAATAGCTAAAATTAAATCTTTAGAAGAAACGCCTGATTGAAGCTGACCATCTACACTAATAAGCATATTTTTTGCGGGTTTCTGAATCAAAGTTTGTGTTGCCAAAACATGTTCAACTTCAGAAGTTCCAATTCCAAATGCAAGCGCTCCAAATGCACCATGTGTTGCGGTGTGACTATCACCACAAACTATAGTCATCCCAGGTTGTGTGAAACCTTGTTCTGGACCTATAACGTGAACGATACCTTGTCTTTTATCCATCATATTAAAATAAGGGATACCAAAGTCTTTGACATTTTTGTCTAATGCCTCAACTTGGATTCTAGATTCTTCTTCATCTATACCTCCAGCCCTGTCGGTTGTAGGTACGTTATGATCAGCAACTGCCAAAGTTCTTTGTGGTGAGTTAACCTTTCTACCAGCCAACCTTAGTCCTTCAAAGGCTTGTGGACTTGTAACTTCGTGAACTAAATGTCTATCAATGTATATGAGAGATGCTCCGTCATCTTGAGTGCTTATAAGATGATGATCCCAAATCTTATCAAAAAGAGTTCTAGGCTTCATTCTATTTCTCCATCAAGTTAGAAATCGATGTGTGTATATAAAATTTATGCTTAAACGAAAAAACTTTACCTAGGAATTAGCTTCTTCTGCTGTTTCTTTGACATCAGATTGCTCAACCTTAGGTTTATTGTCTTTTTTTGACACCTGAATTTTTTCAACAATACGAGCTGATTTTCCTCTTCTATCCCTAAGATAGTATAATTTTGCTCTTCTGACTTTACCTCTTTTTAGAAGTGTAATTCCTGCGATTTTAGGTGAGAAGATAGGAAATATTCTTTCTACGCCTTCACCATAGGAGATTTTCCTAACAGTAAAACTTTCATTCAATCCACCACCACTTCGAGCAATACATAAACCTTCAAAAGCCTGAATTCTTTCTTTGTCACCCTCAACAATTTTTACATCAACTTTGATAGTATCTCCGGCACCAAATTCTGGGATATTTCTTTCAGAAGATATTTTATCCATCTGATTTTTTTCAATTTTATCTATCACATTCATTTTATTACCCTTTCATGAAACATACTCATAACAAATTATCATTTTTTTTTCTAGTTAAGATTTAATATATTTTGTCCACAGATCTGGTCTTTTTGATTTAGTTATTATTTCTGACATCTTTGTTTTCCATAACTTTATTTTTTTGTGGTCTCCTGATAACAAAACCTCTGGAACCTCTAAACCTTTCCAAATTCTTGGTTGTGTGTATAAAGGGTACTCCAACAAACCAGTCTCAAAACTTTCATCTAGTAAAGATTCAGATTTAGCAACTACATTAGGAAGCAAACGGACCACAGAATCCATTATTATTTGTGCCGCTAATTCACCACCAGATAAGATAAAGTCACCGATATTTACCTCTTCAATTTTGTTATGAACTAAAAACCTTTCATCAACTCCCTCATATCTTCCACAGATTAAAACTACACCCTTTTCTTGAGACAATGTTTTAGCCCGTTGGTGATCAAATTTTTTTCCCCTGGGTGACAAGTAAATTCTTGGACCATCATCATTTGAAACAGACTGTAAAGCCATATCGAGAACGTCTGGCTTTATTACCATTCCATGACCTCCACCAAAAGGTACATCATCAACTTTACCATTCTTATCATTCGAAAAATCTCTAATATTGACCTTTTTTAGAGACCACATACCACTTTTTAAAGCTTTCCCTGCTAATGAATAACCCAAAGCACCTGGAAACATTTCTGGAAACAGTGATAAGACTGTTGCTCTCCACACAAGAAATACCTTTCTTAACTTTCAATAAAACCTGGATCAATATTTAAAATAACTTCTTTATCTTTATAATTTATATCCTTCAAAAAAGGTTTTCCTATCGGCAAATAAAATCTTTTTTTATTTTTTTCTACTTCGACTAACAGTCCACCACCAAAATCGTTGAAAGAAGTAACAAAACCTAAATTATGCCTTTCAAGGTTATAAACTTGAAAGTCTAACAAATCTCTTTGGTAAAACTCATCATCTTTAAGTAATGGTAAGTTATCTCTTCTAACGTAAAGGATTAAGTTTTTAAACTTTTCAGCCTCATTTCTTGTTTTAATGTCTTCAACGATACAAATAAGATTTTGTTTAATCTTTCTAACCAATTTTAATTTAATTGGTTTAGTTTGGTTACTTAAAAAAATTTCTTCATAAACAAAGAGGTTTTCCGGTATCTCTGTGAAACTTTTTACCTTGACCTCACCCTTAATGCCGTGAGGACCAATAAATAAACCAATTTCTACAAAAACCTGCCTGTCCAATTGATTTATTCTTTTTTACCCTCTTCTGCTGGAGCCTCTTGTGCTGGAACCTCTGCTGCTGGAACCTCTGCTTCTGGAGCTTCTTCTGCCGGAGCTTCTTCTGCTGGAGCTTCTTCTGCCGGAGCTTCTTCTGCCGGAGCCTCTGCTGCTGGAGCCTCTTCTGCCGGAGCTTCTGGTGCTGGAGCTTCTGGTGCTGGAGCCTCTGCTGCAGCTGCTAATTTTTCTGCAGCTTCTGCTTCTCGCTCTTGTCTCTTCTTACCTGGTGCGCTTTTAATTGGTTGCTCTCTAATTACAGGTGCTTTAACCAAGCCATCAGAAGAAAGCATTTTTGCAACCCTAAGAGTGGGCTGTGCACCTTTTGAAATCCAATATTTAGCTCTTTCTACGTTTAATACCATTCTCTCAGCATGATCTTTTGCAACCATTGGATTATAAGAACCTAACCTTTCAATAAATTTTCCATCACGAGGTGATAAAGCCTCTGCAACTACTATTTTATAAAAAGGTCTCTTTTTAGATCCACCTCTGGATAATCTTATTTTTAGCGCCATTTTTTTTCCTTATTTTAAATTAAATTTATCTTCTTTTTTTGGATGGTTTCCCACCTAAACCAGGAAGCCCCATACCCCCAAATCTATTTGCCATATTTCCTAGGTTTGGCATATTTCCGCCCATCATTTTTTGGAGTTCAGCTATTTTACTTGGATCCATAGCTGAGTTCTGTCCTTCACCAGGGTTTGGCATGCCACCACCTAGTGAGGACATCATATTTTTCAAACCACCCAGGCCGCCCATCTTACCCATTTTTTTCATCATTCGGGCCATATCCTGTTGCTGTTTTACCAGTCTATTTACATCCGAAACAGCAGTCCCTGATCCAGCTGCAATTCTTTTTCTTCTCGATGCGTTTAGCAAAGCAACATTTACCCTTTCTTTTTTTGTCATTGAATAAATTATTGCTTCTTGTTTGGAAATAGCTTTGTCATTAAAATTATTTGCCGCCATTTGTTTTTGGAGTTTTCCGATACCTGGAAGCATTGACATTATACCACCTAAGCCACCCATTTTTTTAAGTTGTCCAATTTGTTTCAACATATCATTCATATCAAAGCTACCCTGAGACATTCTTTTCATCATGTGGGCTGCATCTTCTTCAGCAATTGTCTCAGCAGCTTTTTCAACTAGAGATACAACGTCTCCCATGTCGAGAATTCTACCTGCAGCTCGATCTGGATGGAAAGGCTCTAGTCCGTCTAGTTTTTCAGAAACACCAACAAATTTTATGGGGCAACCAGTAACAGATCTCATTGAGAGCGCCGCACCACCTCTAGCGTCGCCATCAGACCTTGTAAGAACCACTCCTGAAATTTTTATTAACTCTGAGAAAGATTTAGCCGTTTGGACTGCATCCTGACCTGTCATAGCATCGGCTACTAGCAATGTTTCAGAAGGTTTTGATATTTTGAAGACCTCTTTTGCTTCAGACATCATCGC
>Ga0255783_10000761_pt1 | contig 36196 bp, 37 predicted proteins | sample 011ome_22_FD_179981 | JGI IMG/M metagenome (GOLD analysis project Ga0255783, IMG submission 179981) | Coastal salt marsh microbial communities from the Groves Creek Marsh, Skidaway Island, Georgia - 011507BT metaG (version 2) | ecosystem: Environmental > Aquatic > Marine > Intertidal zone >... | reverse complement strand
TCAGCATCATGACAGACATTGACCATCTAAAGGATTACCACGTCAGGGGGGCGTAAATTTGACTGAACATCAACAATTACCACACTTGATCGTTCTTCAGAAAATGTGGTTTATTTCCCTTATCTTCTCTATGATCCCAGGTGAGTGACAGGTTCATCTGTTGTGTCTTAACCGGCACATCTCCCTGCCACTTGATGCCGTCAAATATACGGTTAACACCCAGAATGCCTGCCTGGGGTTCATTGATGATCGGTGTAAAGGAATCAACCCCATACATGCCCAGGGCAGTTACCGTGAATGTCCCCTCAGCGTAATCGTCAAGGCCAAGGTTACCCTGCCTTGCGGCGGCAGCCAGCCTGGCACTTTCGATGGCAATCTCTTTTAATGTCAGGGAATCTGCGTTGCGAATGACCGGCACAACCAGGCCCTCGGGCAAAGCCACCGCGATACCCATATGCACGTGGTCATGCAATATGATATCGGTTTCACCAAAGCAGCCATTCATCAATGGATGTTTCATGAGAGCCTTCGCAGTTGCCTTTACCACCAGGTCAGTATAGGTCGGTCTCAGACCTTCACTTTCCCATTCGTCTACCAGAGATGTTCGCAGCTTAACGCTGTCATCCATGTCAGCCAGCATATCCATGGTCAACTGCGCGGAATTTTGCAGGCTGCTTGCCATCCGCCGTGCGATGGTCTTGCGCATGCCAGTCATCGGCAGACTGCCAGCGACGGCGCTGGCAGCAGGTGCAGCTGCTGCCTTGCTGCTCGCGGTCTCGATGTCCGCCTCGACGATGCGGCCTCCCGGACCTGTGCTTCAGAAAATGTGGTTTATTTCCCTTATCTTCCGGAAATCCGGGCTACCTATCTTTCCATCCAGAGCCTCGTTGGCCGTATCAGCTTTTCAGGATTACTGTTTTTACTGCCATTAGTAAATGACTCGAATGAAATTGCCGGGTTTCTCCACACCTGCCTACTGGTAGCAATGCTGGGTATCGCAGCCCTGGCAACAGTTTCCTAGCACAGTCGCACGCGGCGGCGAAGGTAATCGACCGACAGGCTGTCTCAAACCGGCTACCGTCGGTGAAGACCTGTCCAGTGCCTATTCGGCCCGGAAGATCCATATCGGATAGAAAGATCAAAGTACTGCCGGTGTAGCAACGTGGCAACTACTCCCTTCAGGCGTCGGCTACGGTGTCCCGGAATCGCAAACGATCCGCATCCAGTAAGACGTCAAACTGATGCCCAGCATTGCCCGCAAGCTTTACCGTTACCGCAGGTTTTGCAGCCTGGGGTCGGTGAAGCAGGAATACCTTGTTAAACAAATCCATATCCAGGGGGTTAGGTAATCGGATATCAGTCACTTTCGGTTCCGGATCCTGCCTGGCAGCGACCTGCCGGTCGATCTGGCAGAGGAAGATGACGATACATCCCGATGATCTGGCAAAGGCTTTCAGGACGGCCACCTGTTCCTGCACCGGAGGCAGGGTTCGTTTTTCATCCAGCAATTGCAAATAATCAACAATGATCAGACTGCCGCGACCAATCTCAGAAGAAACCTGGTCGATAATGTATCGGGCGCTGATTTCATTGCTACAGTCGACACGAAAATTTACACCAGGTTGATCGAAACATTCTTCAACCCGGGATCTTGCATCCTGCTCGGTATCCACCAGCGTGAACAGAAAACTCGTGTGTCGCTCCTCCTCACAGGCCTGCGCCAGCAGACCGGAAACAAACACCGTCTTACCCATCCGGGGCCGGGCCGCGACAAGTACCAGGTCAGCAGGATTCAGATAATCAAGAACCTCGTTAAAGTTGTTGGGCAGCAGATCGCCCTGTTTCGACACGAGCAATGACCAGTTGGCAAAACCTTCCTGGGTCGCTACCTCATCAAGAGCTTGTGAGAGTTTAATACCACGGCGCTTTCGAATAGCCTTTGCGCGGCTCTTCAACTGGTATATGGGTGCGGATATATTCATCTGTAAACCTCCAATTGACAGGTCAGTAACAATCCCTCCTTATGTTTAACCTGCACATGCAATCAGTGGTTAGATGTCTGGTTGACCAACATTATTCTGCACTCTGGTGCTTCCCCGAAAGTGAAGGGAGGGAGGCGTGAACGACACCTTCAAAATCATCATAGAATCTGGTTCTGGCTTTTTCAAGCAAGAAATCTCGTTGGCAATTGCAGGCTGCAATACTTCACAGTAATATCCCTCTTCCACCAGTTAAACCTTCGGCGAAAAGGCTCCCAACTGGGTAGGCAATAATGAAAAAGACGGAGTGATCAAGAGTCACTCCCACAATAAAACAAAGCTACCCGCTGATGTTTTAAGGAGAAAACATGTTTCGTACCCTGATAGCCGCAATCACCCTGGTGGCCAGCGTCTCAACGCTGGCTCAGTGATCAACCCTCCTGTGCGTATGCCAGCAGATCAGCATCATGACAGACATTGACCATCTAAAGGATTACCACGTCAGGGGGGCGTAAATTTGACTGAACATCAACAATTACCACACTTGATCGTTCTTCAGAAAATGTGGTTTATTTCCCTTATCTTCCTGGTAGCTCAATCCGGCAGTCCTTCAAACTCGGGCACTTCCCCTGACTTCCCTTCCCAGGCGGCTTGACTGGATAAAAAGATGTGTGCCGTTGGCGAAATACAGATCTCAGTATCCAAACATCCGGCAGGAACGACGAGCAAACCTGGGTTCTGAGTACTTGGCAAAGCTGAACCACATACCTTACAAAAGCTTCTGGCGTGACGCGTGCCTGGCAGCGTAAAGAACGTCACAGCATCTGCACCCGCCAGCCAGATCAATTCAGCTGACCCCGAAAACAGGTTTGCCGCGTGCGCTGACCCCGTATCTTTTTGGCAATAGTGACAATGACACAGGTAAAAACTGTCGAAGTTCCCATGTACCTCAAATTTCACGGTGCCACAAAGGCAAGAACCCGATTGATCAGTCATCAGAATCCCTCATAGGGTCTGAAGGGGACGCACAGAGCACCAAATTGAACACGCTCGCGCTCATCCCGGAAACTCGTCGAATTGCGGCAAGTCATCACGAATTTCATACCATTGCGCTTTCGACGCGACAAATATGTGTACCGCGGGCAACAGGGTTGGCGCTTGCATGAGCGTCCCGTAGGTGACGTGGGCATACTGATGCTCGCGCACGGAAGAGAACAGCAATGATCCACATTTTCTACAAATGACGTCGTATGCTGATTCATCGCCATGGCGGATCATATCGCCGTCACCAGCTACGATTCGAACCAGGTCTATCTTTATTCCGCCAAATGGTTTGAAAGCGGAGCCAGTAGCCCTGCGGCATTGCGAACAATGACAATTCATTGCGTACTCAAATTCATCCGGCACTTCATAGCGGCAAGCACCGCAAAGGCATTCTCCGTGTAGCATGACATCCTCCCAGGGATCTGACGTTGCGTGCAGCGGCAGCTTGCGGCGTGGCGTTTTGTGTTGGCCTGACAACCCGAACAAAAAGCGCCGCGGAACAAACTGACCGACTGGCATGTAGCGTTCAGCTGCAAAGTGACTCTGGCGCCGGCCATTGAAGTGACGGGTTCCTTCGTCAGTTTCCACTTCGTGACACGCGCTATTTTCTCATGTTTTCAGGATTGCGGGTCGAACTGAAAGACGCGTAACTCCTGGTCGCACCTGCACGCCTTAGCGATTCGTGCGGCCCAGTCGACAGCATCCATTCGCGAAGATAACTCAAGCACAGCGAAGCCGCCGTCCAGTTCAGGTGCCCAGGAATAGCCTCCTTCGGTGACTTCACCCTTCGAGTTGACCAACACTGGTGGCACAGATTCGTCTATCCCGCCGGCGAAGACATAGACGCCTGACGCCTTGGCCGCATCAATTACGGCGTGTGCATCACGCCCTACGGTTTCCAATTCGCTATCAGGGATATCCATCGCTGCGCTTGGAAATGAAATTAAATACTTGGCCATATCCTGTCCTCACTGCATGTTTTGCCTGTACCCTGCGCCCTAATGTGCTTCATTTTAGTCAACAACAACAAGTCGATATCCCGCGTCATAAGCATCAAGCGTAAGCAAGTCAGCATACCGACGCGCCCATTCCCCACTTTCAAGATCTTGCTGGAGGCTTTTTATTCCGGCCTCCACGTTGCTGATAGCCCAAAATGAAGAACTGCCAGTCCGAATTCTTGCATCCAGATAAGCTGATGGCCGGCGCCAATAAGCATAGAGAAAGCCATCAGTGCAATCATGTGGTATCAGTACCGGTTTAATTTGCAACGGTCCCAGCCAACGTTCATAGTCGGTCATTTTTGGCATCTGCGCCTCATCTAGAGTCGCAAGTTCAGGTAGATAATCTGTCAGCCAGGGGCGGTGAGACGGGTCGAACGTGAGCAAGACAATTTGACCCTGAGTGACGCGACGCATTTCACGCAAACCCGCTGCCTTATCTGGCCAGTGATGAATGGTCAGGACTGCCATGGAAGCATCAAAGTGCTTGTCGTCAAAGGGTAGCTTGTCTGCGGTTGCCTGAATTGCTTCGGCAGCGCTTCGACCACGTTTCCGGATCATCTCCCTGGAAGGCTCTACAGCAACAACAGCGCGATCAGTTGGTTCATATGAACCTGTACCCGCACCTATATTCAAAACCTTTTGCGCCGATCCGAGAGCAGTTGTAATAGTCGCGGCTATGCGCGGATCGGGCTTGCGAAGCGCTGCATAATTAATACCTATGACGTCATACTTCGCGTTCATTACACGTCTCTCCTGCCTGAAAGCGGTTCGGGCTCGTCGATTGCACCAACACGGCGTGACAGGTTCCTTCGCCTGTTTTACTTTCAGGTTCTGTGCCTCTCACCACTTGTAACGCGTACCTGGTTCCAAGCGACCCTTCCGCCATTGATAGCAGACATCTTCGAACGGTTCGAGTGTGGTCGTCAGATAGACAACGAAGCGTCCCACCGCAAATCCAAATACTATCAGAGAATTCAGGACATCCACTATCGCGTTCTGACTTACACCACTTGTAGTCGGATACTTGCCTGCCTGATGGCAAAACGCTTTCTAAGCACCATTAGAACCCTACTTTTGTGAGTTATTGCTGACATAGTTTGTCAGCTTGTTCGGGTTGATGGATGTCCTGAATTTTTTCTGAATTTTTTTGGTTGTTAATCGTCAAGTGAATATTCAGGACCTGGAGAGTATGGGTGAGCTACTACCTGCGCAGCAGGATTAGGACACCCATCATCTTCAATTTATCAACTGTGCGACACCACCGAATGTGATTGTAAGTCCAGTCTGGAAAGACAAGTGCCCCAAATTCAGGAATCCAATTCCAATATGGCCCGAACCCGTCACGATTCAGGCAGTGACTTTGCGCCGCCTGCGGCATTTTCTCTCGTGCATCTCCTCCCAAAAGTCGGCATTATCTATTCAGAACTCATTCCAACAGATAAGGCTGATTATGACACCTGAAGAGTTGATTGCGCTGCGCCGGGTAGCGTCCGTTTCCGCCAGTCCTGATGGCACTTGGCTGGCGGTTGCCGCACAGCGACTGGATGAAGACAAACAAAAGTACGTAACTGATCTGTGGCGCGTACCTGTAGCGGGCGGCGATGCCCTGCAGCTGACGTCGGGCAGCCATAACGATGCCTCGCCGACGTTTCGGCACGATGGTGCCTTGTTGTTTCTGAGCAATCGGCCAACGCCGGCGGATGATGAGGGCAAACGGACCCAGGTGTGGATGTTTCGTCCCGCGGGCGGTGATCCGGTCCCCGTCACTGACGAAGCGTTGGGTGTTGAGGCGTTCGAGGTGGCCAGGAATGCTGACGTGATGGTGGTGAAAACCTCACTGTTACCCGATGTAGATGAAGACAAGCAGCGAGAAACCGCCAAGGCGCGCAGCGAAAAAGGCCCCACTGCGATTCGCTATACGGCAATGCCAGTCCGGTTCTGGGATCACTGGTTGCCGGATCATTTGTCACACTTTGCGGTGTATCGCAGTGGCGAGCGCCGCCCCGGCTTTGGTGACCCAACCTATCGGGATGCCGACTTCTCATTGAGTGCCAATGGCAAAAAACTGGCTATTACACGCCAGGGCCGACAGCCGACAGCTCTTTAAGCCTCAACCAGCAATCTCCTATTACGCGATAAGCGTGCCCAGCCCGATCAAAAACCCCGATCAGTGATCAACCCTCCTGTGCGTATGCCAGCAGATCAGCATCATGACAGACATTGACCATCTAAAGGATTACCACGTCAGGGGGGCGTAAATTTGACTGAACATCAACAATTACCACACTTGATCGTTCTTCAGAAAATGTGGTTTATTTTCCTTATCTTCCCAGGATCGTTAGCAGGCTGTTGGTCAGCCAGCGTTTTCGCTGCACACGGACCGGCCGTCGGCGCGGTACTATTTGTTCGGCGAGTAAAAAGACTAAGAGGAATCCGAAGAACAAGGCGACCTGAAGGTTTGCTCCTTGTTCAAGCATGAGTGCTTGCATTTAGGTAACTCCTTAATGACAATAGTTGTTGTCAATATAGATCGAGAATCAGAATTTGACAACAACTATTGTCATTATTGGAGGTGAAGTGAGTAAACCTATTGGTGATTTGATCAACGAAGCGCGGCTTTTCTATCAATCTCTGGTTCAGGTCACGGAGAGTCTGCACGGCACAGACTCGATATCTGTTGGTATGCGGGCAGTCATGGAATTTCTCTTATTGAATGGTGAAGAAACAGTTCCGAATATCGCGCGATTGCGGCGTGTTACCAGGCAGCGCATACAAACACTAGCAAATCAGTTGCTGGATCTCGGGTTGGTTGAGGTTATCGAGAACCCAGCAACAAAAAGATCCCCGTTGATTGCGCTTACCTTGAAGGGTAAACAGCAAATCGACTCAATGCGTCGGAGAGAGACCGAACTTGTTGGTGCTATTACGACTTCAGAGTCGAGGCTGCGGACTGCGACGAGGGTGCTTCAGGAGGTTAGGGCGGGTTTGGAAGAAGCTGATGGTGTAGTAACGAAGGCTCCGGGGCGAAATGAAAAAGGCCACTAGATATAAAAAAGCCCCACCAATTTTCATGGCAGGGCTCCTGTTTTGCCGGCGGGTTAACCGACTGCCTCAGTCTAGTGCTTTGGCATCACGACTCAACCGATGCTAACAGCGAAGCATTGCCGCCAGCAGCTGTGGTATCGATACAGGTATGCCGTTCCAATAAGCAATAGCTCGCTACATCCTCTGTCGTGACGAGCGGCAGGATTTTCCCTTCTCTGGCGGCCAGTGCCTTGCGGGCAGCGCGTAGATCTTCTTCCTCGCTCCAGAGGGCGATGACTTCAACACCTTGTAGCCTGGTCAGATCGGCCCGGTCGACAAATCCATCGATGCAATCGACGCCGTCTGCACCAGGTACGGCCACCAGTACAGGACAGCCGGTACGGCGGGCTGCGCCAGCCTGGGCGATGGCATCCTGCAATGTTGGGCCAAGGCACAAGACCGGGCCTCGTGGCCAGATTGCCAGTCTATTCGATTCCCCTGTCACACCAGGCATATCCTTCACATCCAATGCTTGTGGCTGGTACCAGTTGAGGGCGTCCACGGCTTCCTGAATTTTTTCCAGTGGAATGCGTTCACCGCTAATCCAGAAAATCCTAGATCACATTGAAGCTCAACCACCACCGCTTAGTCCTGCAACTGCCATTCAATCCTAAAACATGTCTGGATAAACAGCCAAATCACCTCTGCCTGACCTTTAAATCGCCTAAGTGATCAACCCAGCAGTCTGTAAGCCGCCAGATCAATGGCTATTCAGACATTGACCATCCTCTACTGAAATTTTGCCATTCAAACATTCAGATGCAAAATAGTCCCAATTAGGATACTTTGAAATTCGGGGTAAATGTGGTTTATATTTACTATCCTCATCAAAGATGCTTCAAATCCAATCTGAAACTCCCACCTGAAACTCCTAAATCACACAGCTAAAGCTGTGTGAATTCCCTACTTGTGGTTCCACCAGGCAAGGTCTGAGTAAGAGCGAAGATCTAACTCGTGCGTCCAGGACGAACGGTGTTGATGAGCTACGTGATAGTAGGTCTCGGCCATATGTTCCGGCATCAACAAACCATCTTCAGCACCACGTGTTTCCCGCAGTTTGGCAAAGTTCTCAGCACCGACCATCTTGCCGAGGGTATCCGGCGCGTCCACAGCCCCATCAATCAATATGTGTGCGACATGAATGTTCTTTGGCGCAAACTCAGCATTTAAAGACTGACACAACATCCGCCGCCCACCCATGGCTGCAGCGTGGGAATGCTGACCTGCATTACCTCGCACTGCGGCAGTTGCTGACGTCACCAGAATTGTCCCGCCGCCACGTGCTTCCATCTTTGGAATCACGGTCTGGGCCACTCGATAAAGACCAAACGTCGCCATGCGCCAGCCAAGCTCAAACATCTTGTAGCTGGTATCGCCCAGTGCCCGATTACCAATTTGCGCGCCCAGATTAAACAACACCACTTGAATTGGCCCGATTTCAGCTTCTACTTTTTCTATTCTTTCTTCCAGCGCACCTTCATCTACCGCATTGAGCAGATAGCCTGTTGCATCACCACCATCGGCTTTGATGTCATCAACCAACTTCTGTAAACCTTCCTCATCACTACGACGGCACAACACGGCGTGATAACCTTCGCTGGCAAATTTCTTACCCACTGTACCGCCAATTCCGGCACCTGCCCCAATGACTAAACATACTGGTTTCATACTAAACTCCATTCTCTACTGATCAAATTACTTCACCACGCCATCATTAAATAGTTGGCGTATCTCATTTCCAGACAATCCCAGGTCATCTAGGATCGGCTTGGAGTGCTGGCCCAATGTGGGTGCAGCACCTCGGAGCTCACTAGGTGTCTTGCTAAATTTGGCCGCAGGTGCGGCCTGCCTAACTTCCCCATAACCTTCCCAGGTTTGCCTGAGGACAGATTCCCCGGCAATTATCTGATCGTTATCGAGAATCTCTGCTCGCCTTAAAAGCGGCGCACTCGGCACCTCATTAGCTCTCAGCCTTTCCAGAATTTCAGCCCGGGGCCACTTGGCAATCTCATCAGCCGTAATCTGCTTACGTTCGTTGCCATTCACACCTCTACCCCTTGCAGTGGCAAATCGCTCGTCATCAATTAAATCTTCACGATCAAGGGAGCGACACATCCCCGCCCATTCTTTGTCTGAGATTGCACCGGCTGTGATATAGCCATCTTGAGTTGAAAAGACTAAATCCATCGAACCACTGCCCACCGATGGATCGTATTCGTTCTCCGCATAAGTTAATCCTCCCATGCCTTCCGGCCAGAAAAACGCCAACATCGCATCCAACATCGAGAGTTTTATGTCCTGACCTTCACCAGTTCGTTCCCGATGGTAGAGCGCAGTACTGATCGCTTGCGCAGCGGTTAGAGAAGCAACTTTGTCTGCGATAATGACGCGAAACATCGCAGGCTTACCGCTCACCCGGTCCGCCTGGATATCGGTAGCACCGGATAAGGCTTGAATGACAGGATCGTAAACTCTTTGGTCAGCATAAGGACCTTTCTCTCCAAAGCCACTGATGGACACATAGATAATTCTGTCGTTAGCGGCCCTGATATCTTCGTCACTAAACCCCATACGTTTCATTGCACCGGGCCGAAAATTCTGGATTAAAACATCAGCTTCCTTGATCAGCTTCCAAAGAACGTCCTTGCCTGCTTCGTCCTTAAGGTTGAGCGCGATGGATTGTTTACCTCGATTGCATGAGTAAAAAGTCGGTGGTGCACCGTTAAGAGGCGGCCCTAAGTAGCGCATTTGCTCACCGTGTAAGGGTTCAACTTTAATCACGGTCGCCCCTTGATCAGCCAGCATGCACGCAGCGACAGGTCCGGAAACCATGCTAGTTAGATCAATCACTTTTAATCCGTCTAATGCAGCCATTGCTATGCCCCCTTTTCAACAAGTTGCGGATAATTGACATGATAAGCGCGCTGATACGCAGGGCGCCTGGCTATTTTCTCTTTGTATGTCACTAAGGGAGCGGGTAAATCAAGACCGTAGAATCCTGCCCAATCCAGACAGGACATCAGCATCATGTCGGCGAAGCCAAACTGCCCACTCACAAGAAAATCGTGATCTTTTATGTGTTCTGCCACTACCGATAAGTGCTTTAAAGCATATTGTTTGCAGGACTCCACCGTTTGCGGTGAATCGCCAAAGATGGCTTTTAGGTCACCGTGGCGACGCATCACGTACAAACTTGTCTCATCTATCTCACCATAGATATAACAAACCCACTCGTCTTGCTTCGCGCGGCTTACTACATCTGTCGGGCAGTACAGTTCGCCCGGACCATATTTTTCGAGTAGGTATCGACATATCGCCACACTCTCGGAGAAACCGACTTCACCGTCTTGAAGAAAAGGAATCTTCTGCTTCCGATTCAGGTTGGTATATTCCGCCGTTTGCGTTTCACCGGTTCGTGGCCCTATTGGTTTGTGTTGGTATTGAAGGCCGAGTTCTTCTGCTAACCAGATGGGTCGAAAACTTCTCGGGGTGCCCGCACCCCATATCACCATAGATTCCGTCATCACCAATACCCTCAAGAGTTCTGTGAAACGAATTCTTCTTCGGCGTCTCTGAGCTTATCCTTGCCAAAGAAGAGCTCACTACCAACAAAGAAGCTCGGCGCACCAAATACGCCTCGCGCCACGGCCTGCCCGGTCAAATCAATCAGCTTTTGCTTATTGTCTGGCTCACCAGCCAGTGCGATAAGCTCACCTGCAGGGAGCCCTGCGGCTTGAAGTGCTTCCGCGACGATTTCGGGATCGTCCATCTTCTTTGCCTCTTCCCACATGGACTTGAAACAACATTCAATGAACGGGACGTACAAATCCTCACCCTGAACAGAGGCAGCAATCCTCATCATTAGCAACGTGTTTACGGGAAAGTGAGGATTGGCGACATAAGAGCTTCCCAGCCCGTACTTTTTGACAAACCTCTCGGTTTCTAATCCCTGATACTCACCTTTGTTTTTAATCCCAGCCAGGCTGATTGCCGGCGAGACATTACCCGTTGACTTGAAAACGCCACCAAGAAGAATGGGGCTGTAGATCACACTACTCCCCAGTCGCTTCTCAACACCCGGAACCACCTTATGTACTAGATAAGCATTGGGACTTCCGAAGTCATATAGAAATTCAAGCTTGCTCATCATCCTTCCCTCAACGCAATAGTGAGTGAATTGTTCCACTATTGACTCTATAAAACTAATGAATTAGTTTTACTCCAGTACATAAATATTCGAATAGCTCTATGCTCGAAGTATCAGACCTACATATGGTTGAAATCATTAGCGGTATGGGCTCACTCACCCGTGCCGCTGAAGCGCTGAATATCTCACAACCGACCTTGAGCAAACGCCTGGCCAGACTGGAGCAGCAACTGGGAACGAAGCTCTTTGAGCGCGAGGCCACGGGTTTGACACCGACGTTGATCGCGGAGTATCTCATCGACAGCACCGCACAGATTAAAGCGAACATGGCTAGCGTGCAGCGACAGGTCGAACGGTTGGTGGAGCATGATACCGGAAACCTGAGAATAGGCGTCGGCCCCATTATTGAGCAGGTACTGCTACCACCGGTACTCACACAACTCGCCAAACGCACTGGTAGCGTCAGATTATCTATTGTGACGGACCGCGCCGACATACTCCTTGAACAACTTAAGAGCGGCCAACTCGATGTCATTGCCGGCCCATACAACGCCGATGATGCCGCTCACAAGGAAGCCGGTCTTGAAGCTATCGACCTTATTCGAGAAAACACAATCAACGTTGCAAGAGTCGAGCACCCCATCTTTAACGAATCAAATGCCGACTTCTTTGCATATCCTTATGCGTCACCGCCGGTACAGGGAACCATGACCGGCATGCGCAGACCAACTAACCAGGAACGCGCCAGAGTTTTTGCCGACAACTACAGTCTACTAAAATCGTTAATATTAGAATCAGACTATATCTGCGGCGGCCCACAACACATATTCGCGTCTGAAATAGAAGAAGGTCGACTGAAAGTGATTGAAGAAAGTCCCAGCGTGCCCTGGCAAAGCGCTTGCCTGACTCAACGAAAATCACTAGACACGCCTCTGGTGAAACTGTTTGTAAATATCCTGATGAAAGAACGCGATCGATACCTGGGTATCGACAGTTAACTCAGCATCGGAGGATGTTTGCGACTCACAAGGACTGTTATCAACATAGTGAGCGCAAGAAGCACAAGTATAAGAAGTATAAATGGGGTGTCGGGAGTAACTGGTCGTCCAGAAAGTGGTCGTGGAAGCATGAGATGATGGAAGCAGGCTCGGGCGGTGCCTGCGGTTAGTACTCGCATTGCTGGTCTTGTAGATCTTTTTCGCTCACCTTCGAAACCCGGCACGAACAACTCTATACCAAGGAATTTCTCAGTGGCTTCCTTGCTGATTGAGGAGGATAGTAAATTTAAACCGCATTTACCTCAGATTTCAAAAGTATTCTGAGCGGTTTTTTTGGTGAAAAGAAGTCTGTGGGGCTGTTCTTCAGTAGAGGATGGTCAATGTCTGAATAGCCGCTGATCTACTGGCTTACAGACTGTTGGGTTGATCGCTGAAAAGATTTGTAAGTCGAGCAGGGCGATTCTGACTTGTTAATTCAGTCGCGTTTTAGGATTGAATGCCAGTCGCGGGGCTAAGCGGTGGTGGTTGCGCTTCGATGTGATCGAGGATCTTTTGGATTATGTCCGGGTCAATGATGTCGGCGATGACACGCGTGGTACCGCCACACAATGGGCACACGGAAGCTCGAGATACACGGGCAGGATCGGAATATCCCGGTCGAAGGCGTAGTGTATTTCACTGTTGCAGTGCTGCGAGGCATTGGATGCGGGTGATGCAAAGAAAACAACCTGCTGCGCCCCCTCAATGGCCCTGGCTATCTCGCCGCGCCAGACAGTACCACAACCACCCCCGATTAAACCTGCGACAGCCGACAGCTCTTTAAGCCTAAACCAGCAATCTCCAATTACGCGATAAGCGTCCCCTGCCCGATCAAAAAACCCGGTCAGTGATCAACCCTCCTGTGCGTATGCCAGCAGATCAGCATCATGACAGACATTGACCATCTAAAGGATTACCACGTCAGGGGGCGTAAATTTGACTGAACATCAGCAATTACCACACTTGACCGTTCTTCAGAAAATGTGGTTTATTTTCCTTATCTTCGGATAATAGATGTCGCCGGTGGTCAGGGTTCTGCTCCAATGTTTTGCCTCGACCATATGAAACACAAAAGGGTGCTCATCGCTCGTCATCTGTTGGTTTGAATCAGTCATAGGCGGATAGTCTACTTTAATCGGGTTATTAATGGCGGTAATTGTTGATGGTGATTGTAGGTCGCACTTTTAGGTCGTGCTTGGTCTCGACGATTGTAGGTACAGATCGTTGCAAGTGATAGCCCGTGCTAATTGTGAATGGCGAGCTAGTCGTTAGGTGAATCCGGCATGACATCTGACAATCGTTGTAGGCAGCTGACTACACGCGTGTCGAGCAAACCTTAGTTGTTATCCAGGGTCTGCGCGACCAGTTTTTTGATGTAAGGTCGAGTCACTTTCTGGAAACGAATCAAAACTTTATACCAGACCGCGCCGTAAAGTGCGTCGATCAAAAGATCAATATCGAAGTGTTTGGGGATCAGGTTTTTTTTCTGTGCCTGACGGCAAGCCTCAATAATCAGCGTGATGCGCGGCGCATAAATCGCTTCTTCCATGCGCTTATACAGTTTCGGGTCTCGATGCGCTTCGGCGAGCACACATATAGCAGCCTGTCTGCAATCAGCGCGAGACAGTCGTTGGCCAAATGATAGCAGCGAGTTTTCTAAAAAGTCACGCAAAGGGGTTTGGCCGTCGTAGGCGGCCAGCGGCGGCATTAAACGATCGCGCCACACTTCCAAGACTAAATCTGCACGGGACGGCCACCATCGATAAATGGTTTGTTTGCCGACGCCGGCCTCGCTTGCGACTTTTTCAATCGAAAAATCCACATAGCCAGACGAGCCGAGCAATTTGATCGTCGCGTCGACAATGGCCTTGTGCGAACGCGTGTTGCGTCTTTTTGTATCGGGTTTTGGCTGCATGGTTCGCTTTGGTTTAATCGAGCGGTGATTGTCTCACTGAGTCGTCTGCTTTGACAAAATCAGGTTGTTGGCTTTTCTTGCTCTTTCTTGCTCTTCTTTTAGTTTAATCAGCTTTGTAATCGTAGATCACACCGCGTGCCACGTGCGGCATGGTGACCTCGCTAGAAATCTTTTTGTGGTGGGGGTCAAGTGCGTAGGCCTGCAGTGCAGCTTCGTCCTTAAAGATCATGGTGAAAGCGACGCTGAAGCTGTCGTCGACGACTTCTCGATCGCTCATAATCGGCGTGCCGATCAGGACATTTTCCACCATGGGTAGATCTTGCATCGCCTTTGCTGAACGAATGATCTCGGCGATTTTGGTGTCGGTTGTGTCTGGCTTTAACCAAAAAACCACGGTGTGGTAGACGCTAGCTTGTTCGGCCTTGATCGGTGCCGCTGCGAGCAACGTTAGCGTGAGTAAGGTTGTCGCAATCACGGTCAGCGTGGCGGAATGACGTCTTCTAGTTGCTGATGTTTTCGTGCGTTTCATTTTGGATCTCCGTTTGTTCTGACTAAATTCAAGAGCAGGATCAGTTTCAAGATCAGCTTCAAGATCAGAGCCTCGATCATGAGTGTGATGTGTCGGTTTCTATTGCTTCAAACAACATCTTCAAAAGATATAGGAAGGCTTAAGGCGCGAAAGCCGCTCGCAGCACGAATGGCATTGGCGATGGCGGGTGGTCCGGCGACCAACGCGACTTCACCCGCACCCGCCGGTGGAATGTTGGGCTGGTCGACAATTTCGATATCCAAGCTTGGCATATCCGCCATGCGGACAATGGAATAATTGTCAAAGTTAGCACTTTGAATCGCGTTATCGCCAACTTCATAACGTTCAAGCAACGCCATGCCGACACTCCAGGCGAGATTGCTCTCTATTTGCGCTCTTAGCTGTCCGGGGTTGACCGCCATGCCGACGTCCTGGGCGCAGGTCATGTGCAACACGTTGATTTTTTGTGTCGCATGGTCGATATGAATATCTGCGCTCACTGCGACATAACAGCGCTTGTCGTAGATGCCGCAGGCAAACCCGCGACCGTAACCGGCGCCCTCAGGCAGCGGTGTTTTTGCACTTAGCGCGGCAACACGCTGTAGGCAATTTTGCAGGCGAGGGTGGCCGCCATTCATTTGCGCAATCTTAAAATCGACCGGGTCTATATTTTTTTGCTGGGCGAGTTCGTCCATTGCCGATTCGATGGCAAAGATGGACGGCGCGCCATTGAGTGAGCGCCAGACGCCAAGATCAATAGGCAGGTCAACATCTTTGTATTCGACCCGTTGATGCGGCGCGCTGTAGGGCGACAATGCGCCTTTGACGACGCCCATATCCTCAGCCAGGCGGGCAACGGGTAGCAGCCAGCCTGGCAGGCGCTCCCGTGCAAAAACTACGTGACCGGTAACGTAGCCGTACCACCAGTCGGATAAGTTACCGGCGTCATTGGTTGCGATGCGTAGTCGATGTGCTGACGCAGGTCGACTGCGGCTAGCGGTAAATTCGTCTTGCCGTGTCCACTGTACTTTCACTGTCTGCTTAACCGCGCGCGCCAGTCTTACCGCGTCGCGTTCAACTTCATAGTGTTCGCGGCCGCCGAATCCGCCGCCGAGTCGTTGTGGATAAACAACCACGTCATCCTCCGATAGTCCGGTGTCCATTGCGGCAAAGCGTTTGATGCCAAAAGGGTCCTGCGTACCGGTCCAGATCTCTAACCCGTGATCGGTTTCGCCTTCATTGTCGACATCATTAAAACGAGCAATCGCGGCACGCGGTTCTTGAGCCGCGTGGGTTTGTGTTTGAACATCAAAGCGCAGGTCAATTGCCCAGTCGACATCTTTACGGTGTGCTTCATCCAGCAGTATATGTTCCAGATCCCCCAAAGCCATTTCCGCATCAACATCAACCAGTCGATCGATTTCCTGTTGATTGATAGGCTGTTGCAGATCCCATGTGACGCTGATTTTTGCCATCGCGGCATCGACCGCGCTCGGTGTTTTGCACACCACCCCAACAAATTCGTCCTGTTGCACCAATTTAACAAAACCTTTGGTGTCAGATACCCCTGTGGTATCAAGCTTGGCGATTCGCGCGTTACGTACCGGTGGTTGTATGGCGCGGCCGAACAGGAGGTTCTGCATCGGCACGTCAGCGGTATAAACGGCGCCGCCGGTCACCAGCGCGCGAATATCTAAGGGTGTCACGTCGTGGCCAACTTGTTTCTTGTCGCGGGTCGAGTCGAACGTGTAAAGATTTGGTGCCGGTTTGCTGTCGTCGAACTCAACCATGAGGTTCGTCTGATCAACCAGATCTGCGTATTTCAATTTTCGGCCATCATTCGTTTGAAAACCGCCCGCATCATCAAGGATATCTGAGCCGGGTATACCAAGCTTAATCGCTGCGCGTGCCCTCATGCTTTCGCGTAAGGTGGCAGCGGCAATGGCGGTTGGCCGTGAAAAAGCGGTTAACGACATGCTGCCTGCCGTCACAGCGATGGGTGGTACGTCGCTGGTGCTGGGGGTAACACCCTGAATATCTCGCACCTTTAGATTGAGTTCTTCGGCGACAATTTGCGCCAAGCCGGTGTTCGCGTTCTGACCCATGTCCATGCGAGCGAAAAACATACGGCACACGCCATCAGGTTGAATTTGCAACCAGGCTGCACCCGATTCTGCATCGGGGAAGATAATGGTCGGTGCAACAGAGATTGCTTTGTTACGCAGGGTGTACAGCACAGTTGCACCGCCGGCGACCCAGCCGGTTGCGATGAGAAATTTACGACGGGAAATGCCAGCCATTAGTTTGCCTCCCGCATGACGATCGCCGCGTTCTTAATCGACTTCCGAATACGGTCGTAGGTACCGCAACGACACAGGTTGCCATTCATCGCCTGGTCTATATCAGCATCGTCAGGGTCCGGTGTCGTCTCTAGCAACGCGAGTGCTTGCATGATCTGTCCTGATTGGCAGTAGCCGCATTGCGGTACGTTCTCGTCAATCCAGGCCTGCTGCAGCGGATGTAGCGTGCCGTCTTCAGCGGCGAGGCCTTCAATGGTCAAAATGTTTTTGTTAGCAGCATCCTTCACCGACATTAAACAACTGGTGACGGGGCTACCCTCGACATGTACCAAACACGCACCGCATTGGCCGATGCCACAACTGAAGCGGGTACCGGGTAAACCCAAATGATCTCGTAAGACTGTAAGCAGGGTTTCATCTTGCCAATCTGTCGAAACCTGGCGCTCGACGCCGTTAATGTTCAGCTTCATTATTATTATTCCTCGCAAACGTCCGAAAATACTATACGAGACGGGGCGTCTTGCCAAGAGCGATAATTGAAACAAGTTTTGAGCAAAAAACGGCTGACTATAATGGTTTAACGAGCGAGGAATGAAGCGATAAGATGATGAATCGATGCCAAAGGATTATTGTTCGTTGTCGGTCAGCCCTGTGAGTTTAGTTATTCTTTCGTCATCGGCGCCTGGATACTCAATGATGGTTTCGGTGACTAACGGTACTTGTAAGTTGCCGGCTGATTGCAGCTCCTCCAAGTCAGCCCAAACCTTTGGTTCGATTTAAAAACACCTTTAACACCGCGATATCTTGGCAGGAGAGAAAGGGTACCGATGCGTCTGGAATGTTTTTGAATGCCGCAACCCAAGATCCCATCGGATTGGGGGGTGCGCCAGGCGCCGATCGCCGCGGGCCAAGGCGCCGGCGGGGCGCAATACGGGATTGTGCCGGGTAATCCCGATGCATCGATCTTGAGTTATCGATTAGGCAGTGTCGATCCGGGTGCGATGATGCCGGAATTGGGCCGAAGCCTAGTCCATGCCGAAGGTCTTGCGCTGATCCGGTCTTGGATTACCGAGATGCCGGGGCAGTGCAATGCAGTCCAGCAAACGGTTGTTCATTCAGAGGGCCATAATCCGAGATTGCTTGCTGAGAGGCCTGAGTTTACACTGGCCAGCGGCTTTGAGTGAGGGCGCGCAACGAAACGATTTGTCGGGTTGTTTGAGCGAGCAGACATTGACCATCTAAAGGATTACCACGTCAGGGGGCGTAAATTTGACTGAACATCAGCAATTACCACACTTGACCGTTCTTCAGAAAATGTGGTTTATTTTCCTTATCTTCAGAACTTCCAGTATGCGGGATATGAACGTCGTACCAACCAGCATACAGAAAACCTGGGTGTTACATTTTTTGACCAGGTGAGCTCCTGCGGTACCGCGACCGCCGTTTCCGTGCCCTGCATGTTTTCCCTTCAGTTTCGCGATAGCTTTGATCTGAAAGCTGCAGACAGTCAGCAGAATCTGCTGGACCTGGCAGCGCTGGCGGGCGTTGATGTGCTCTGGATCGACAATAACAACGGCTGCAAACGGGTCTGTGAACGCGTTGCCTATCAGCAGATTGATCCTGCCCAGGACTCGCCCCTGTGTGATGGCGACTATTGTTTTGACGAGGTGATGCTGGCCCCGCTGGCGGCAAAACTGGAGAACATTGACAGTGAATCAACCCTGATTGTTCTGCATATGATCGGCTCTCATGGGCCCACCTATTATCGGCGTTACCCGCACAGCGCCCGCGCCTACCAGCCAGACTGCGAGCGCAGCGATATTCAGAACTGCAGTAAAGCGGCGCTCGTCAATACCTACGACAACACGGTGCTTTACAGTGACCAGGTCAATGCCATGGTCATCAGGCAGCTGCAGCAGTATCAGGACAAATATGACGTCAGTCTGTTGTATGTGTCTGACCATGGTGAGTCGCTGGGGGAAAAGGGGCTCTACCTGCACGGCTTCCCCTATGCCCTGGCACCCGGGGAACAGACGCATGTACCCCTGTATGTCTGGTCGGGTTCAGGAGGCGCCAATGCCGGTGAGTGCCTGGCTGATGTCAGGCACGAGCCGCTGTCGCATGACAATATCTATCACAGTGTCATGAGCCTGATCGGCGTGGAGAGTACGCTGCACGATGCCAGCCTGGATATTTTCAGTCATTGCTGACGGCGGTTAATGCTGAATTCATTGTCTATTCGGTGCTTGACCTGTGAGAGTACTTCCGCAACTACAGGCGGCACTGATTACTCGCTACTTGTCTCTCATGGCAGCAAGCTTGCGGTACAGCGCCCGTTCGCTGAGACCCAGTTTCGCTGCCAGCTGCTTTCGATCGCCCTGCCACTGCGCGACGGTAAGCTGCAAGTAGTCCTGCTCAACTTCGGCCAGAGCGCGAATCCTGGTTTCAGATATGTCCGCAGTATCTTCTGTGATGTAGCCGGGCAAATGTCTGGGCAGTATCTGCTGGTCATCACAAAGCAAAATCGCCCGTTCGACAATGTTGCGCAATTCCCGGACATTGCCGGGAAACGGGTATCGATTCAGGGCTCGAACAGCTTCGACGCTGAATGACTTTTTTGTTTCACCGAGTTCATTCAACATGCGTTCAATCAACAAGCCCACGTCGCCTTCACGCTCTCGCAGGGGCGGCAAGCCAATTTCAAACACGCTCAGTCGATAGAACAGGTCAGCACGAAACGTCCCGGCTTCCACCATGGCGCGCAGATCGCGATTGGTGGCACACACCAGACGAAAATCCGCGTTGACCCAATCCGAACTCCCCACTTTACGGTAGCGGCGAGTCTCAAGCAGCCGCAACAGCTTGACCTGATCGTGAAGTGGAATCTCACCAACCTCGTCCAGAAACAAAGTGCCGCCTTCCGCCGCCTCGACCAGACCCGTCTTGTTTGTATTGGCACCCGTGAATGCCCCCTTCACATAACCAAACAGTTCACTTTCAAACAGGCTTTCTGGTAATCCTGTGCATTCCACCGGCACAAAGGGTCGATCTCGACGGTCGCTCAGGGAATGAATCATTTGCGCCACCACGTCCTTACCCGTGCCCGTTTCTCCCAGCAGCAGAACAGTCGCGTGGCTCGGTGCCACACGCTGGACCAAATCCAACATCTGACGAAACGGCAAAGAAACACCCACCAGCCTGGAGGAGGAATTAGGGTCCACCGTAATCATGTCGCCAACCGGGAAGATCTGTTCAATAAAGTAACTCAACTCCCCCGACTGCGGGTCCTTGATGGGCCACATTTCGACATTCACATATTCCTCACCATGGGGTGTGTGATGAATATGCAGTGTTCGCGCTCGACCCGCCGTTTCCGTGCACATCTTCAAAGGACAGCTTTCACCTGCCTGATCACAGGGCAGTTCATATCGATGTGAGACTTGAAAACACTTACGTTTCGGGCCGCGCGCCACCAGGCCATACCGTTGTCGGTAAGCCTCGTTTGACAACAGCACGTCGTAGTCCCGGTTAATCAGGATTGCAGGCTCATGGAGACTGTCTAGCACGCCTTGAGCGAAGGAACCGCCGTTTATGTCAGTTTCAATCTTCATAACTGCCAATAATGACACCTATCCATTCCAGATTGCTAGCAAAAATGCCTGATACTGCCGCTTTCGGCACATTGGCCTGAATCTTGTAGGAGTATTGCCAGAGCATCACCTGTCCTGACCAGAATCAAGGTCCATGACAGGTTTAATGACACTGGAGTGAAGAATGAGCGCTACTGTTAAACCGTTTTTTGATCAGGCAACTTATACCTGGACCTACGTTGTAGCCGATCCTGCAACCCGCCATTGCGTGGTCATTGATCCGGTACTCGACTTCGAGCCGGCATCGGCAAAAATCTCATCCGATAGCGCCGATCTGATCATCGACTACATCAAGGCACATGACCTGGTCGTTGATTATCTGCTCGAAACTCACGTCCACGCCGATCACCTCAGTGCCAGCCATTACATGCGAGACAAGATCGGCGGTGAGATTGGTATTGGCAGCGACGTCACGCAGGTTCAATCCACCTTCGGCGGTCTATTCAATACCGGCGAACAATTCGCCACCGACGGCAGCCAGTTTGATCATCTTTTTAAGGACGGTGATACGTTCGAGGTTGGTAAGCTCACGTTCAGAGTCATGCATACACCAGGGCACACCCCGGCTTGCGTTACCTACGTTCTGGACGAGCAAGCGGCCTTTGTTGGTGACTCACTCTTTATGCCGGACTACGGCACAGCGCGATCGGACTTTCCTGGCGGTGACGCGGGAGCCCTGTTCGACTCCATTCAAAAAATACTTTCGCTACCGGCAGAAACGGTGCTGTATATGTGTCACGACTATCTACCTGAGGGGCGAACCGAATACTCGTGCAAAACCACAGTTGCAAAAGAACAGAACAACATTCATCTGAAGGATAAGGACAAAGGTGAATTCATTGCGGCAAGGCAAGCCAGGGACAAAGAACTGGCAGCGCCCCGCTTGCTGCTGCCTTCCATTCAGATAAATATGCGGGCAGGGGAACTGCCACCGGCAGAAGGGAACGACGTTCACTATCTTAAACTACCGATAAAGGTAGCCACCCGATGAATTTCGCCATTGCTTTACCCGGCGCACTGTTCGTCGGCTTCAGCTTGGGCATTTTTGGCTCTGGCGGTTCCATTTTGACAGTGCCCATACTCGTTTACCTGTTGGGCCAGGATGAAAAGGTGGCAATCGCCAGCTCCCTGGCCATTGTTGGACTTGTAGCTGCAGCAGGTAGCGTGCCCTACATCAAGCAAAAGCTCGTGCATTGGCGCACGGTATTATTGTTCGGCGCTCCCGGTATCGCCGGAACCTATCTTGGCGCCTGGTCATCAACCTGGGTGTCTGGAACCGTGCAACTGGTGACGTTCGCCATTGTGATGTTTCTCGCTGCGTTTTTGATGTTAAAACCCTTCAAACCCGGGAACGCCCGACCCTCTGCCCCGAGAGCCTTTTACAAGATTGCCGTGGATGGATTAGCGGTCGGCATGCTGACGGGTTTTGTTGGCGTCGGCGGTGGCTTTCTCATTGTCCCTGCGCTTGTACTGCTGGGCGGCCTCACCATGCAGCGAGCGATCGCTACCAGTCTTGTGATTATCACGATGAAATCCGCGGCGGGTTACCTCAAGTATCTGGATATTCTGGGTGCTCAGGGACTGGAACCTGATCTACTCATTATCAGTTGGTTCGCGGTGGCAGGCATCATCGGTAGCTTCGCGGGAAACTCTGTTGCACTCATCCTGCCGCAAGAACACCTGAAAAAGGGCTTTGCTGTTTTTCTCATTATCATGGCCTTCTACATTTTGGCCAAATCGGCACCTCTCGCTTAAGGAGCAACAAATGGATATCAAGCAGCACAACGTAGATTTCTCGAGCGCCGGACAGCTTGCCCCGCAGGACATGGCGCAATTGGCAGAGCTGGGGTTTCGTTCAGTTATCAACAATCGTCCCGATGGCGAAGCAGATGGACAGCCGACCTGGCAGGAACTCGAAGTCGCTGCGAAACAGGCTGGATTAAGCTACCACTATCTGCCCGTCGTGCCGAATCAGATGACACCTGAGCTGATTCAGCAGTTTGCCGACCTATACCGCCAGGTGGACCATCCGACCCTGGCATTCTGCCGCACCGGCAATCGTTCCACACAGATCTGGGAAGCGAGCCAACGACTGACGAACGGAATACCGACACAAGCGCAGACAACTGAAGATCAACAGCCACAGAAGCGTTCACAAATTGTCATCGTCGGCGGTGGTGCCGCAGGTATTGCAACGGCGGCCAGCCTCCTGAAGAGAGATCGCGACTTCAACATTACGATCATTGAACCCCGCGATACTCATTACTACCAACCCGGGTGGACGTTTGTTGGCAGCGGCGTATTCAAACCGGAAGCTACCCGTCGGCCCATGGAACAAGTCATGCCCAGTGGCGTCGAGTGGATTCAGGACGCCGTGACAGGCTTCGAACCGGACAAAAACACGGTACAGTTGACCAGCGGAGTCAAAATTTCCTACGACGTACTGGTTGTTGCACCCGGTCTAAAACTGGACTGGCAACAGGTGAAAGGCCTGGAGGAAACCCTGGGAGAAAATGGTGTTGCCTCCAACTACGACATCAAAACTGCGCAGAAAATGTGGGAAAACACCCAGTCATTAATCAAGGGTCGTGCTGTTTTTACCCAACCACCTATGCCAATCAAGTGTGCAGGTGCGCCACAAAAAGCCATGTATCTTGCCAGCGACTACTGGCAAAAACACAATCGACTGGGCAACATTCAGGTAGAGTTTTACAACGCCGGCAAGGTGCTTTTTGGCGTTCCAGACTATGTTCCTGCACTGCAACACTACGTCGCGCAATATCATATTGACCTGCACTTCAGCCATAACCTGGTTGAAGTTGATGGCCCTGCAAAGAAAGCATGGTTTGCCAACTCTGAAACTAACGAACGCATCGAAGTGGCGTATGACCTGTTGCATGTGTCACCGCCACAAACCGCACCAGATTTTATCCGAGACAGTTCTCTGGTGAATGCAGAAGGCTGGGTTGAAGTGGATCAATACAGCTTGCGCCATACACGGTTCGCTAACATCTTTTCACTGGGCGATGTTTGTTCTGCCCCGAATGCAAAAACTGCCGCCGCCGTACGAAAACAGGCGCCGGTCGTGGCCCACAATATCCATGCGCTGCTTAACAACCTCGACACCACTGCATACTACGACGGTTATGGTTCCTGCCCACTGATCGTAGAGCGCGGCAAGGTCGTGCTCGCAGAGTTTGGCTATGGAGGCAAGCTGTTACCGTCCGCACCGGTTTGGTTGCTGGATGGTAAAAAACCAACACGGCTCGGCTGGCTGCTGAAAGCAAAGCTATTACCCTCCATCTACTTCGATTTGATGCTGCGTGGTCATGAATGGCTCGCAACACCCCTCATCCAGAATCAACAAACTGACCTGGCAACTAAGGAAAAAGGTGCTTAACCATGAAACAAACGACAGAGCCACTGACATTTTGGCAAATCTTATGGAGCACTTTAGCTGCGGCTTTTGGTGTTCAGTCCAGAAAGAACATGGAGAGAGACTTTACACACGGCGAGGTCATGAAGTTTGTGATCGCGGGCGTCTCTTTCACCGCAATCTTTGTAATCACAATGATCTTCATTGTCAGCCAGGTGCTGGCAAACCTCTAGCGCCATTCGACATCATCAATGACCATTCATTCGTGAGCATTCATTCATGAGCATTCACCACTAACAACGAGGCACCCAAATCATGGAAGTCGATGCCATGCTGTTATCTCGACTCCAGTTCGCAGCAAATATCAGTTTTCACATACTCTTCCCAACCATCTCGATCGGGCTTGGCTGGTTGCTGCTCTATTTTCGCACTCGGTACACACTTACTCAGGATAAAGCCTGGGAATTTGCCTATCAGTTCTGGGTCAAGGTTTTCGCCCTCACCTTCGCCCTCGGGGTCGTATCCGGCATCACCATGAGCTTTCAATTTGGGACGAACTGGCCCGGGTTCATGGAGCGAGCCGGCAATATTGCAGGTCCACTACTCGGCTATGAAGTACTCACCGCATTTTTTCTTGAGGCTTCCTTTCTAGGGATCATGCTGTTCGGCAAGAATCGTGTATCGAACCGCGTGCATCTTTTTGCCTGCGCCATCGTTGCGACAGGTACCTGCTTCTCTGCCTTCTGGATCCTCTCCCTGAACTCCTGGATGCACACCCCGACGGGCTACATCATCAAGGATGGCGTGTTCTATGCGGATAGCTGGTGGGAGATCATCTTCAACCCATCATTTCCATACCGCTTCTTTCACATGATGAACGCGTCACTGATTACCAGCGCCTTCCTGATCATTGGTATCAGCGCCTGGCGAATCAGGGGCGGCGTGGATGGTCCTGCTACCTGGAAGGTTTTAAAGACCGGTGTAGTGATGGCATTGGTACTCACGCCACTGCAGATCTTTATTGGCGATCTCCACGGCCTCAACACGCTGGAACATCAGCCTGCCAAGGTCGCCGCCATGGAAGGCATCTGGGAAACCGGGCGCGGTGCGCCACTCACACTGTTTGGTATTCCAGACGAGGAAGCGCGAACTACGCACTTCGCCATCAAAATACCCAAACTGGCCAGCCTTATTTTGACCCACGACACTGAAGGTGAAATCAAAGGCCTCAATGACTTTGAAGACCACCCACCTGTCGGCATGGTGTTCTGGTCATTTCGAGTGATGGTCGGCATGGGTATCTTGATGATGCTCGTGGCTTTCTGGGCAGCCTACGAGGTGCTACGCCAGAATCGCGCCAGCCCTTTGCTGCTGTTGACGCTTTCCTGGATGACGTTTTCTGGATGGATTGCCGTATTGGCTGGCTGGTATGTCACAGAAATCGGCCGACAACCCTTTCTGGTTCACGGATTACTCAGAATTGAAGAGGCTGTGGCCGCGCATGGTGCTGGTACGATGCTGGCCACCTTTGTCGCCTACATGACGATCTATCTGTTCTTGCTGGTGGCCTATATCAGCACGCTGCGCCACCTTGCAACCAAGCCTGCGGGTTCCCTGTCGATGCTTCAGGCGTATCCCACTAGCGCAGAAGGGGCCGTCTGATGGAATTTTGGTTGCCCATTATTTTTGTGAGCGTGATGGGAATTGCGCTGCTTGCCTACGTTATTCTCGATGGCTACGATCTCGGTATCGGCATGCTGTTACCACTGGCAAACGAGAAAGAAAAAGATTCCATGATTGCCGCAATCGGTCCTTTCTGGGATGCCAATGAAACATGGATCGTGCTGGGTATCGGCGTTCTATTGATTGCGTTTCCCCAAGCCCATGGCATTGTCCTGACCTCTCTCTACATTCCGGTGACCATCATGCTGTTCGGTCTGATACTCCGTGGCGTGGCATTTGATTTCCGCGTGAAAGCGGGCGACAACAAACGAAAACTGTGGAATCAGCTTTTTTTTGTGGGGTCATTGACTGCGTCAGTGGCTCAGGGCTGGATGCTTGGGGACTACATCACCGGACTCGGCGATGGTTTGATCAACACCCTGTTCGCCTTGCTGATCGCCATTACGCTACCAGCACTTTACGTTATGCTGGGTGCCTCCTGGCTGCTGATTAAAAGTAGTGACGAGCTACTGAACAAAGCAGTTCGCTGGGCCAGAGTGGCTCTTTTGCCGATGGGCATTGCGCTGCTGCTGGTATCGATTGCAACGCCAATCGTTAGCACCGAGATTGCTGAAAAATGGTTCACACTGCCTAACGCCATTGGCCTGTTGCCAATCCCCCTCACCTGTGGATTTTGTTTCCTGGGTATTGGCTGGATGTTGGGCCGGAACGACCTTATTCATGACGGTCATGGCTGGGTCGTATTTGCAGGACTTGCCATCATTTGCCTGATGGCAGCACTTGGACTGGCTTACAGTATCTATCCCTGGATTATCCTGGGTCAACTCACCATTTTTGAATCGGCATCGGCAACGGCGTCGCTGGAGTTTGCATTGGTGGGTGTGCTGCTGACCGTTCCCATGATTGTCGCCTACACCCTATTTGTTTACTGGATCTTCCGGGGCAAGGCACAAGGTCTGAGCTACGAGTAAAGCCAGGGGTGAACGGGCGTGTAGCGGCGCTCGTCAATACCTGCGTCAACACGGTGCTTTACTGTGACCAGCTGAATGCCATGGTCATCGTATACTTCTTCTCCGTCTACGTACTCTTCAGTGCCCGCGTATCACCTGTCTGGTGCTGGTTACATGGACTGTCGCGTCACCGGCTGCCAGCAGGTAGACTCTGCTATTGCAGGCCAGCGGGCCAACACCCGGTGCAAGAGCAATCTCAGGAGTTGAATTTTGACGACCGTTGAATTGAGTACAGATTATCTTGTCATTGGTAGTGGTACGACGGGAATGGCGTTCGCCGATGTGATCGTCCAGGAGTCGGACTTCGATATCATCATCGTTGATATGCACGGCCAGCCCGGTGGGCACTGGAATGATGCCTACCCCTTTGTGACGCTGCACCAGCCATCAACGTTTTATGGCGTGAGTTCCCTGCCGCTGGGGAACAACCGGCTGGCGCAGCACGGGTTCAATGAAGGCATGGGTGAGCTTGCCACCGGCGCTGAGGTTACCGCCTATTTTGAACAGGTCATGCGAACCCAATTGCTGCCGTCAGGCCGGGTGCGCTACTTTCCCAAATGCCGCTATACCGGTGAGGGCCAGTTTGAGTCAATGTTGACGGGCCAGAAATACCACGTGACTGCCAGTGCCAGAACTGTGGATGCTACCGCACTTAACAGCAATAATTTTGGGGTCGGAGTAAAAACTCCCACGGGAGTTTTTACTCCGACCCCAAATATTCGGAACCCAAATATTGACGCTGCGCGGAGTTGATGAAGGTTTGGACTTCTGCGCGGGTGGGGGGAGAGCAGCCTATTCGAGAGACGTTGATGGCGGCAGCGGCGCAGGCATAGTCCAGCGCATTGCCGAGCAACAAGGGATCAAGCTCAGTTAAGGTGGTTGCCAGCGGCCCGGCGGCGAGTAGTTTTGCCAGGAAGGCAGAATGGAAAGTGTCGCCGGCACCCACCGTATCTTCGACTCTGGCAATCGGGTATGCCTGCCGTTGAATTACACCTTGGGGAGTGTGCAGAATTGCGCCACCACGTCCTTCCGTGAACACCAACAAGCCAGAGCCCATTTCGGCATAGGCAATCGCGGCGCTGGTTCGAGGATCAGCATGCAACTGTAACGCCTCCAGATCCTCGTCGCTGGCCTTGACGATATCTGCATCGCGCAACAAAGACCTGACTCCAGCCAGATAGGCTTTGGTATCCTGGCTGCCCCGTAACCGAATGTTAATGTCGATACTGACCAAGACCCCACGCTGATGCATCAGGGCAAACAGGCGCCGAATCTTTGGTAACTGGCTAGGTGTGATCGCCAGCGAACCGGTATGAAAAACCTGCAAGCCAACTGGAATACTGGCTTCGATCTCCTCAAATGACGTGTCTTTGTCGGCAACCCCCTCGCGGTAGAGCCGGTAGGTTGGCAACCCCTCATCGTCAATTGTTACCAGCGCCAGCGAGGTTGGCCACAGGGATCGCCTGGAAACCGGCACCGCAACTCCCTCGGCTCGAAAAGAATTCGCTAACTGCACACCAAAGGCGTCATCCGACAAAGGGGAAAGATAACTGACATCGACGCCCTGACGAGCAAGTCCAATGGCGACATTGTAAGGCGAGCCACCTAAATGCGGTCGGTAGGCACCATCGTCACCCACAATCAGATCAATTAACGCTTCACCTAAAACCGCAACACTCATCGAATTACCCACCGTGAACTATTGTTCAGCATAACCTGCAAACTCTAGCCCTCCGCCGGTTGCCGCCAGCCTTCTTTGACCCACAACACTGACAACGCGGCCAGCACCATCAGCACCCCTGCCAGGCGCAGCACATTACGCGGGTCACCCTCTAACACTGTGTCGTAAGCAAATGGCAAGGTTGCTGCCAGCAGCAACATCGGGATAACAATCATCATGTTAAATATGCCCATGTACACACCCGTACGCTCTTCAGGAATGGACCCAGCCAGAATAATATAGGGGTTACCCATAATGCTGCCCCAGGCCAGGCCAATGCCAATGGCTGGCAAGAACAACAGCCATTTATCACTGACTTCCGGCAACACCAACATGCCAATACCACCCAGTGTCAGGCAGATGGCGTGGACAATACCGGCGCCGATACGCTTGGACAGGGGCACCATGGCAAAGGCCGCCAGAAAAGCAATGCCATTATAAAACGCCGCCATTTCGCCGTTGCTGAGCACCGCGCTGTGAAAGCCACTGGATGTTGCATCTGCTGTGCCATAGACAGAGCGACCAATGGAATAAATCACATAACCCCAATAAGCCGCCATGGCGTACCACTGGAACAGGCTCATCAATCCTAATTTGCGCATGGCCACGGGCATTTCAACAATGGCCTTGCCGATCTCAGCAAAGGTCGCCACCACCCCTTTCGGTTGCGCTTCAATATGGGCTTTTTGGGTATCCGTTAATGGCAGTTCCGGCACCCGCATAATCGAATACATAATAGTCGTCAACGACAGCCCGGCACCTACCAAAAAGGCGATGCGCGCCGTATAGGGAATATTGTGACTATCCACCCAATCCTGGTTCATGCCGAACCACACCAACAGTGACGGCGTTAGAAAAGCCAGCATTTGTGCCAGCCCGGTAAAGGCACTCTGGCTCAAATAGCCAACCTGATGCTGATCGGGATTCAATCGGTCAGACACATAAGCACGATATGGCTCCATGGTGGTGTTGTTACCCACATCCATCAGCCACAACATGGACACTGCCATCATCAGGGAACTGGAGAAAGGCATAAACAGCAGCCCCACCGAACACATTATGGCGCCAGCCACAAAATACGGTGTACGCCGTCCCCATCTCGACAGGGTTCTGTCGCTCATGGCGCCGACAATAGGCTGGACCAGCAAACCCGTAAGCGGCCCCGCCAGCAACAATATGGGCAGCTGTGATTCTTCTGCGCCGAGATAGGAATAGATGGGACCCATATTGCCCTGTTGCAGGCCGAAGCTGAATTGCAGGCCTAAAAAGCCAAAATTCATCTGCAATATGCGGGACATGGACAGGTGTGGTTTACGCACGATGACGGTCTCCATTATTTTTATTATGTGACAGACCGCAGCGTTTCAGTGATACGGTACCGTGCAATCTCGCCATTCTCGGTGATGGTGATGTCACCAACGCTTTGCAAAAAATCAATACTCAACCGCGCCGTGTTGGCGCCCTGCGTCCAGCCAAGCTCCAGACTGTTATCGGTACCGTCGATAACATCAAGTACACCACTAAATGCTGAGGCGGCATTACGCAGCCGTATCAACTTGAACAAAGCCTCAACAACGGGCTTACGCACCGCCGCCTGAATCTCTTGAGCATCAAAATAGTGACGATTAATATCCCGGCCAACGCCGGTTCTTTCTAACAAATCCATGTCATTTTCTTGCGCCAGCAAACCAACATAATAGACTTGCGGTACACCAGGCGCAAAAAACTGGATGGCCCTGGCAAGCAAATAGAGGTTGTTCGATCGACCCAAAGCATCATAGAAGGTGGTATTAATCTGGTAGATATCAAGATTCGATGCCGCCTGGCCACTGGCAAGCCGGCTATCACCATCAGTCCGGTGGTGAATTTCCGTGACTAAAGCATCAGTTTGTTCGTCAGTCAGCAAACCCGACCGTTGGCCGCTGCGGGCAACATCAACAATGCCAATACCGTCGTGCGTGTCGAGGACGTTGATACAATTTTGCGGTGATATTGAGAACCACGCCTTTAGCGCTGTCGCATTGCCACTAAAGAGCGTATGCAATACCAGTGGCGGCAACGCAAAATCGTAGACTGTCGAAACCCGCTCTGCGATTTCAACTTGCGTCTGGTAATGGGAGTGTATTTCAACCAGCACATCCATGTTCCGCCGGCTTGCCGAATTCTGCAGGTCGGCAAGAAACTCAAAGGTTTCCGGCAGCATAAAACAGTTGGTGCCGCGGCGCTTAATCGCATAACCCGCAGCATCCAACCGGACGCCCTGCACCCCTGCTTGCTCAAATTTAGTCAGGATTGACTCAAGATAGGCACGACCCGCAGGACTTTCGACATTGATGTCCAACTGCTGAGGACTAAAGGTTGTCCAGAAATCATAGCTGCTGCCATCATCCAGGGTAATGGTCGTGAACGGCGAACCCGGGCGCGGCCGGTAAACCTTTTTGACTTCTGCGTCTACAGAGATATCACCAGAGACATCCTCGAAAACATCACTGCGTTTGAGAAACATATCCCAGTATTCAGACTTGTCACCATGCTGCATGACATCCTGAAACTGTTTGGAGTGACTAGAAACGTGATTCACAATCACATCACTTATCACATAAATTTGGTCAGACAATTGCCGTAATGCCGCCCAGTCCCCAAGACGTGTGTCCACTACCAGGTGGTCCGCCGGGTCAAAGCCTGCATCAGCACCATCATAGGGTGTGAAATAAGGTAATAAATGTACGCCACCGAACAACCCGGCAAACTCATGATTCAACAACGCAGCGACACCAGACAGGTCAACTGCCAGACGGTCTACATAGGTAATGAGTTGAACGGCGTTGTGCATATTCAGGGGCTCGTGGAATGGATTGAAGGGTAAACAGTGCACCCGGGCATTGCGCCCGGGTGACTGTCATTGGTACATGTGCAACCAGGCACATGTACCAATGACAAACCTGCAGACTTAGAAGTTGTAGGTGATACCGACAGAAGTAGAGCGGCCGCTGAGTGCCCGTGCTCGAACGATGTCACCAACGTTTGCTGCACCCTCTTCAGATTCAGTAATCACAAACTCATCAGTGAGGTTGTTCACATTCAGGCTGGCTGACAAAGCATCAGTAACGTGCCAGATACCATAGAGGTGAATCAGGTTGTAACCTTCCTGCTTGAGGCTGTTGTTGTCACCAACGAAGTACTCGGTTGAACCTTGCAGCGTTGCACCCAAAGAGTAGTTCTCGGTGCTGTAGTCAGGATTGATGGTCCAGATAAAATCTGCCTGGCGACGTGGCGTGTTGCCAACAACACCGGGATTGGTCAGATCTTTGGATATCTCTGCATCACTCCAGGTCATGTTGCCGTTAACGCTGATAGCGTCAGTCACGTCGTAACTGCCTTCAAACTCGACACCGTTGGCTTTGTACTCACGAATGAACGTCAGGCCACTGGTGATCTCTGAGTTGGTTTCTTCAACATTGGTGTTGAAGTAGGTGGCAAACAATGACCAGTCCTCGGCAAGATACTTGTAACCCAGTTCAATCTGCGTGACATTGTCGTAGCCGTCAGTGGTACTGGTAAGGCTGCCGTCAGCATTAAGTGAACCGGCGACCTGCGTCAGACGATCACCAATGGCTCGACCGCCATCACTGTAACGTGCAAAAACTGACGAGTCATCATTCAACAGGAAGGCACCACCAAGGGAAAATGAGGTGTTGCTGGCATCGTAGTTAACGTTCGTCACAGCCGCATTGTTTTCATTCAGACTACGCACACCGCCCGTGATAAATCCGGCAGACGTGGCGCTTGAATTTTCCAGCAGGGCATCGCTGTCCAGTCGCGTAATCACGCCACCAACAACAGCAAACTGGCCAATGGCACCGTTACCATTAAGGTCTGTAGAGACGTTACCACCACAACAACCGTCAAGACGACGACCACGGGCTTCAACTGAGTCACGACGGACACTGACATCAAATGAGAGCTGATCGTTAACGTCAAAGCCGACGTTTACGTAGGGTGCAAACGTGGTGTATTCAAGATCCCAATCCCAGGCCAGAAAGCTTTGGGTTACGGCACCATTGTCGGCAAGTACTACGTCTACCGCAGCACCATTGGCGTCGATACCGGCGTTGGTTGCTACATAGTTGATATTCTGCGAGTTGCTGCCACTGAGCGTCTGCATACGTGTCTGCCAGCTGTTCCAGGAGATATCAATGTTTTGCTTGGAGTAGTAGACGCCGCCAGTAATGGAAATATTATCCAATTGCTTGGTGATCTTAAAATCATTGACCAGCAGGCCAACATCATTAAAGGTCGTATCAAAGGTCAGGTTGGTATAAGCCAACTGCGTCGGATCCGCTGCAACCCCGTTTACCGTGGCGACAACACCGCCAGTACAATCGATACCAACACCGCCGACGCTCGCATCGGCACATAAGGAGACGCCTTTGTTAGCAATAGTATCGGTGCCGCCGGCAAAACCATCAGTAAATGGTGAGATGAAACCACCGGTAATGCTTGATGTCCTGAACTTATTATTGATGGACAGGGTATCACTCAGGTCTTTATCAAATTCGAAGCCAAAGGCGCTGACCTTTGATTCAATACCATCGGCAATGGCCCTGCTCACAGGGTTACCGAACTGGTCAAAAGAAGTGATGTTGTTGGTGGCTTGTGAGTGCGTCGTCTGTGAACTGGCATCGTAGCCGTTCACTGGCCCAAAGCTACCATCACCCTCTACACGAATCGGTGAAGGTAAGTAAGTAGTGACTTTGTCATCCAGCAATTTCACATAAAAACGCAGAAAACCATCTTCCAGGTCTTTGGTGATGTTGAATTTCACCTGGCCACCATTGTCGCCATTAAAACCGGTTTCACGTACGCCTTCACCATCACGGAAAAAGCCTGCAATCTGGTAACTCAGATCATTACCGAGGCTGCCGCCATATTCAAAGTCTGTGCGGAACTCATCATAGTCAGCGCCAAAGCTCAGACCAATGCTGCCTGCCTCGTCACCACCGGTTTTGCTGATCAGGTTAATAATACCACCTGGTGAGTTACTGGCGAATGTTGATGCTGAACCACCACGGATTGATTCGATACGGTCAACAGAAGAATCAAACCGAATAAAATTGTCAGTATTAGCAAAGTTCATATCGCCGAATTCAAGCACGGGCAAACCATCTTCATGGATCTGCATATATTTGGAACCACCAGTGGCCAACGGTATGCCGCGAATTGTCAGGTTGGCATTACCGCCGCCACCAGATGACTCTGCCCTGATACCCGGCAGACTACGAAAAACCTCTGCGACGGAACGCGGCGCAAGTTTCATAACATTCTCGGCGCGCAGAGAACTGATTGAAACGCTGGCCTCAAGCTTTGGTGCACCGCCACGTGGCACACCGGTGACAAATATTTCCTCCATAACCTTTTCGCTGTCTTGCCCTAAGGCAATACCAGGACTGACGGCCACGGCCATTGCCGCCGCTAGCAACGCGCTGGAAGTTCGGCTCTTATTAGATGTTTTCATTGACTGCTATCCCCCTTTGGTGCCGTGCGTCCCGATATGGGCGAACGATCTTGAACGCAGGCTATAACACAGTACAATCGGTTGTCTATTAATTTGTACAATCGGTTGTATGAATTTTCTGTACAATCGGTTGCCGCGATGCCTAACATTTTGTAATTATTAGCTTTTTTGCGTTTCGCAGCTGGGCAAATATTGATAGCATTGCGCAACAAAAGAATACACTTGGACACCCTAATGAACGGCCCAAAAAATTCTACGCCAATTACCATGCAAGAACTTGCAGATATTGCTGGCGTGACGCGGGGCACCATCTCGCGCGCCTTGAGCGACAGCCCGCGGGTGAATGCCGAGACCAAAGCGCGCATCCATGCGCTTGCCAAGCAGCACAATTACCACATCAACCAGAAGGCTCGTAACTTCCGCTTAGGCAGGACTGGGGTCATTTCCGTGGTCTTCATGTTGAACATCAAATCAGAACAGCACATGTCTGATCCGTTCTTTCTGGAAATGTTGGGCGGTATTGCCGATTGCCTGGCTGAGCACGACATGGACCTGTTCCTCTCCCATGCACCCATACTCAATATTCTGGAGTTGCAGGACAGCCGCATTATGCAGAATTCAGATGGTGTTATTTTTATTGGCCAGGGTGAACAACACAATCAGTTGAACGCTATTTCAACGGCTAAAACACCCATTGTGGTCTGGGGTGCTCCCATGGAGGACCAACAGTATTGCCGTGTCGGCGGCGACAACATTCAGGGTGGCTACCTTGCCACCAGTCACTTGCTTAACCTGGGACGGCGTCACATTGCGTTTTTTGGCGATATCAAACTGCCAGAGATCGCCTTGCGGTTCGCCGGTTATAAAAAGGCACTACAGGAACAAGGTGTTGAATTTGATCCACGGTTGCAAATCGAGGTGCCCTTTGAGATGGCCCGGGCGCGTAAGGCCATCGAGGAGCTATTGGGCCGAGGTATTCGTTTTGACGGAGCGGTTTGCAGCAGCGATGTGATGGCGCTGGGAGTTATCGCCACGATTAATGCCTCAGGAATGAACGTGCCAGAAGACATTGCAGTGGTAGGTTATGACGATATTGGGCTGGCGCAATACAGCAATCCGGCACTAACCACAGTGCGACAGAACATCCGCTGGGGTGGACGCGTGCTGGTAGAGAGCCTGCTGAGTATTATTAACGGCCAGGCAGGGACAGACACAACATTGACCAGTGAACTAATTGTGCGGCAATCCAGCGGCGCCAAAGTGGCGAATCCCCGCCCCAGAGCAGACCAAAACATGAAGCACAACATCCCTTAAGACTTGAACCCGAGTTGTTCGCAACTCTTTCAATTATCCGTCTTTGGAGCATTGTTATGTCCTTTCATGCCACTGAGGCACCAGCCGTTACTATCCGCGATCTTTCCTTCGCCTATTCGTCCAGCCAAGACCCGTTATTGCCTGCCTTGTCGTTCTCGCAGTTGCCTGGCTTCACTGGTATTGTCGGCGCCAACAGCGCGGGCAAGGCAACCCTGTTGTAACTACTCGCTGGGCGGCCCATGTCTGCCGACGTCACTGAGGGCGCAAGTGATACCGCCTATTGCGAACAACGAACCGATGCTGCACCACCGGGCTTAGAGGCGCTCCTTGAAGATTGGGATGCTGCCGCCTGCGAGTTGCGCGCCACGCGCGCAATCCCGGTACAATCAGCTGCTCGCAGTACCAGCAGGCAATCTGCATCTGCTGTCAATCCAGGTGCTGGAAAATGCCTTACTTAAGCTGCATCAGCAGCACGCTGCGCAGCCTCAAGATCCTGGCGGATGGTTTTGCCCGCCATCACAAAGTGCGCACCCGCCCAGAAATACGCCACCGTAGCAATCAAAATGGCATAACGTAAAGAATCGATGCCGAAGGTACCACTGAGTAAATCACTTAAGACACCCACCAGGAACGGTCCAAGACCAAGGCCAATAATATTCAGTATGAACAACATCAACGCTGACGCCATGGCACGCATACGGGTGGGCGCCAGATTTTGAATGGTACCAAACGATGGCCCAAGCCATAAGGAGTTCAGCGTGCTCGGCACGGGTCGGTAGCACAAGGGATTGAAAATCCCTGTGTCGGTGGTTCGATTCCACCTCTGGCCACCATTAACCTTCGCATTTCTTGCGGGGTTCATAGAATCCACGATATTCCCCGATTGTTAAGA
>Ga0255783_10000756_pt1 | contig 36248 bp, 8 predicted proteins | sample 011ome_22_FD_179981 | JGI IMG/M metagenome (GOLD analysis project Ga0255783, IMG submission 179981) | Coastal salt marsh microbial communities from the Groves Creek Marsh, Skidaway Island, Georgia - 011507BT metaG (version 2) | ecosystem: Environmental > Aquatic > Marine > Intertidal zone > Salt... | reverse complement strand
CCAACTGTAACCAAACAAGCAAGTTTATCTTTCTGGTCTAACAACCAAAATGAGAATCTGGTTGATCTAACTTTATTTCACTCCACCTCTCCTCTGGGAGACCATCTGCAGTTACAACTCCCCGCCAGTGATGGTGCTTTTCACTGGTTTACCGGAAGTGGTTCTCTCGACGAAACCACCCGTGCGATTACCAGCTTCAACAATAATTGGACATACTGGGTTTTCCAAGTAGACCATCTTTCGGGAATTTCGAAAGTTTTTAAAGATGGTGGCCTTTATGCCACCCAAAGTGGAGTCAGCCAACCATTTGGATACCCAATTGAAAAATTCCACATTGGATCAACTACCAGCAGTGAGGAATGGTGGGAGGGTATGATCGATGAAGTCCGTATCACCACCGAGCTTGAATCTGCACACAGGATTGAATCATTTTACAACAACCAAAAACCCGATGCCCCATCCTTCTTTACTTTTGGATCAGTAACCGGCCCACCCTACTTTCTACCAGATCAACGGGGAGAAGGATTCACCGATCAAAACTTTTCCTATTTGGTTCAAACCTACCCCAATGATGTAACCTTCACTGCGGTTGGCTTACCCGCAGGACTTTCAATCAACGGAGCAACCGGGGAAATAAACGGAACCCCAGTAAAAGGAGGTAACTACGCGATCACAGTAATAGCTGAAAACGCATACGGGCAAAAGTTCCAAACCATCCCAATACAAATCAGCGAGAAGAATGATTTTGCCCAGCAACTAGTTATCTCCTGTGAAAATTATGCGGGATCAGAGAATTTATTCAATTTCCCGCTCAAGATTGAACTTAACTCTTCGATTCCAGGATTTAGTTTGCGTCTTTTTTCCTCACCCTATGGATATGATCTAAGATTTTTTGAAGATTCAGGTAAAGAATTACTTCACGAAATAGAGACCTTTGACATCAATCAAAACCGTCTAGTTGCCTGGGTAAAAATCCCTGAATTATCCAACTCTACCACCTTCACTGCTTGCTGGGGTAATGATGAAATTGCTCAGTCTCCCCCCAGTTACTCGATTAATGGAGATGTATGGACGGAGGAATTCAAAGGTGTGTGGCACCTGCGGCCTGCATCCTCTTCCACCATCACGGACTCGACTTCCAACCGAAACCATCTCTCCGACCCACACGGCAAAAACAATCTAACATCTATCATGGGAGGTGGCCGTTCCTTCCTCGGAGAACCGGATGAACTTATACTAGCACCCGATTCCGAATCCCTCCGTGGTTTAGTTGATCAAAAATACTCCTTCTCAAGTTGGGTCCGCTTAAATCGTTTACCCGAGGAACGAATCAACGAAGCTTTTTTTGCCATGGGATATGATCAAAGTCCATCTCTCTCTTTATTTGATGATCCGTCCCTCATCTTTTCGCTTGAACCCACCGGATCCGCAATTCTGAAAGAAGGCCCCAATGAAAATGGCCTCGAATTTAATTCCATTGAAGATCTTAAAAAATTAAATCTTGGAGTCAGTCGAAGCAGTGGCTTCCTCACCACTATTCTGACTCGTTTCACAGCCACCGAATCCGGAGAATATCAATTCCGTGCTCTCACATCCGATAATGACTTTTTGTCGTTGTGGTTCGATTTAAACCGGGATGGAAATTTTTCCGCGGACGAAAGGATTTGCCGTTCCGACTTGAAAACCTCAACACCAGTTGAACTCGGAGCTGACTTCGCCTACAATGTGATGCTTGCTCATGGGGTTCCTGACGGTATCAACCAGTCTTCCCTTCGCTTTGAGTTTAAGTCCGAAGACGGTGGCTGGAGCGAATGGACCACTGTGGACCCTCAGGAACCGGGCCAGTTTAAAAACTACCACCTCACCTTTGATGGAAATTTATCTGACCGAATCACTCCTTTTACCCTGTATCAATTTGGTGCAACTGAACGACTAGACCTGCAGGATCTTTATCCTGTACAGACACATCGACTGCTCGACTCCCCCTCACAACTTGAAGCAAATACTCCGTTGGTAATCAATGAATGGGCCCTCATTAGCATCCAAATTGACCACACAACTGGCATGCAGGAAATCTTCCTCAATGGCGATTCTGTAGGTTCCCAAATATTCTCTACTGCCACACCCTATCCTTTCACTGGCACTGCATGGAAGTTCGGTCTCAGCACCGTTCCTTACTCCATCGACGAAATCAGATTATCCTCCCAGTTGAGATCTACGGATTGGTTGCGGGCCAGTTACGAGAATCAGTCCGGCCAATTCGATTTCCCAAGTGTGGGAACTCTCACAGGGGAAAATGCATTTACCTCCGCTTCAGAATTATTCCTAAACGCAGAAACATATTTTGAAGAAACGATGACCTCAACTGGCAGTCCGGTTGCATTCCTTGCCACCGGTTTGCCCGGCGGTATTACCATCGACCCCACTAACGGCAATCTATCGGGCACTCCGGTGCGGGCAGGAGATTACCATGCTGAAATCAAAGCAATTTATCTTGATTACTCCATTGCTACCCAGGATATAGTCCTCCATGTGGAACCCGGTCCACCTCAAGTTTTACTCTCCAAAGTCATCAGTAACGACACCACATCCCTAACGATCGAATTTGATGTTAATGCAACAGGCGGGGATGATCCCGAAGTATTTATTTTAGCGGATGTAGTTGATCATGGGACAGACCTTTATGCATGGAAATACCGTCAGAATCTCGGACCTACCGGTTTTGGCCCAGGCACCGCTGTTCTGAATGGTCTGGATGCGGATCAACGCTATTATGTAAGACTGTTTTCACAAAACATCGCAGGAAGTTATTGGACCGGTAAGGAGTTTTTTGTAAACCGCCAAATCGAACTACCCGACTTACCCACTTCTCTCTTTCTTTGGTATGATGCTGTCGATCTGATTGGCAGTAACAATTACGACCTCCCCGCCCCTACCGCTGGAACACCGGTTGATGTATGGAAAAACAAGGCCACGGAAGACGATGTCGATGAAGCGGAAAAGAAACATCTAAAATTAGGAGCAGGGAGCGATACCCCGGTGATCGCACTGGATGGTCACATGGGGAGACCAGTGGTCGAGTTTGATGGCGATGACTGGCTGTCCACCAATTATTCTCTCTGGAATGAAACCAATCACGCAAAATATCCATACAACCGCTGGGGTTGGCGTGATCATGGTTATTCCGCCTTTGCCGTAAGTAGATACACCGGAGGGAAGAATGGCCGGGTCTTCACCTCATCCGATGGAGTCAATTGGTTAATGGGGCATTGGAACAACCGTCTTGGCACTTATTACTTCAATGGTTGGATCGATAAAGGGTTTGAGGCGGATCTTGATTTTCATTTATTTGAACTGTCACATCAGGCTTACAAGGAGAGTTCTGACCCAACCACCCGTGTCTGGAACGATGCCATTGGTGGTTCCTATTACCAGGGAAACCCCAAGGGCTCCAACGGATGGTTTGGCACCCCTGGCACCATTGCCATGGGAGCTTGGAACAATGGCAGAGAAGCATCTGACTGTCAGGTGGGAGAATTCCTCTTTTTCTTTGGAGAAATCGAGGAAGATGAACGTACTTTACTTGAAGGCTATTTGGCTCATAAGTGGGGAATCAAATTGCCCTCGGTTCACCCCTGGGCAGATGAGTCTCCCAGTTTCGGGGAAGTGGTAACTAATGGAGTTACTCAAGTTGGCACAACTGGTCGAACCGAGGCCCCCATTGCCATCAATCGGGAACCCGCCAACCTTCGCCAAAATTCAGCCACCTTGACCGGTCAACTGGTCAACCCTGGAATGGGTAATCTGACTGGTGGTACTTTTACTCCGACCGATTACCCTGGTTTACAACTTTGGCTGGATGCATCGAGTGGTGCTACCTATGACTCAAACCAGACTACTCCTGAACAAACTTGGACGCCCCAAGTCTTGCAGGAATTGGTCTTCCAATTGGACGCGAATGACTCATCCACCATTACCTTGGCTGAAGATGATGTCCCTGGATTGAATGATAAAAGCGGCAATGGGTACCATATGGTGGCTCAGGGCAACCCCAAGAGGCTTGCCTATATCAATGATCCTGATCTCAAAGTTATACGCTTTGAGGGAAACAGGAATGATGGCGGGGACTCACTCTACACGACTAAACAATGGGACAAGTCAACAGGCTCCTTCACTATGTTTGCCGTGGCTCGATATGCGGCCAATGAATGGTGGAAAAAAATGCGTTTCATCTCAGACCGAACCAACAATAATTGGCTCTTTGGTTTTCATTGGACCGGGGTGGGTAAACATTTCTTCAATGGCTGGGTCAAAAACTCAGGTCTTTCATCGAACGCTGACTTTCATGTGCTGGCAGCAAGCATCAATTCATCCGACACCGCAACCACCTGGCTTGATTTCGTTGAAAACACCCAAAATCCAAATGGGGCAAACAACAATGTTAATTATTACATGCCTAAGCAGCTTCAATTTGGGGGATGGCAGTCCAAAAGCGAATATTCGACTGGCGAGCTTGCCGAATTTGTCGCATTTGACCAAGTGCTTTCAGACGTAGTTCGAAAAAAAGTTGAAGGCTACCTTGCTCATAAGTGGTCCTTGAACACAACCCTGCCATCAGATCATGTTTACCAATTTGACTCCCCTACGGATTGGATACCCTCAAGCGAAAGTACTTTGCAGGCATGGTTTGATGCCAATGATTCCTCCACAATTGTTTCGAATTATGTGAAGGAGTGGAGAGATTCTGCCAACGGTAATGTTTTCCTTCAGGAAGAGATTAGTGCGCGTCCTGAATACATCCAGAATGGAATCAATGGAATGCCCGCGTTAAATTTTGATGGGGTCGAAAACTTTTTGGAAATTAGTTCCCGTTTTGGACTGAACAAAAACCCAGATCTGATGGTATTTGCCGTCACCGCTGCAGGCTTATCTGGAGTCGACCTCACAAGTCCCAATGATGCGGTCTCGGCCACCACGAACAATTCCCCAAGTACACAAGGGGTTGAAAAAGCGATCGATGATGACCCAAGCACCAAATATCTAAATTATGATGTCAATAATTCCGGATTGATTGTGACCACCCAGGTCGCTGGAGTGGTCAATGGTTTATCCTTCACCTCCGCAAACGATATGCCGGCAAGGGATCCTGCCAGCTTTGTACTAAGCGGCTCCAATGATAGTGGCTCCACTTATCAACTTATCGCGGAGGGAACTATGCCAGCCTTTTCCGACAGAGGTCAAAGAAAACAGGTTTTCATCGAAAACAATACCAGCTATTCAACCTACAAACTTATCTTTCCAGGTGTAGTGGATTTCAATTCCTCCGACGAAATGCAAATTGCAGAGATTGAACTCCTCGGTGTACCCGAATCCGATGAGTGGTTGAGCGTCAACCGTATCTTTCAATTGGGTTCGAAAAACCGCAAACGAATCCTTGCCGGTTCTTCGGGAAGTTGGCGGTTCAACGATGGTTTTGTTAATTTTCAGGAACCAACGGTTGGACAGACTAACCTGCAGACATGGGTACGAACAGCTGGCTCAGATTACAATTCTTCTCAATTTTTCTTAAATGGACAAGAGCAGGCAAAATCAGATCTCGATAATGAAATTGGCTTTCCCAGTGACACGGGAATATCCATGTTTATTGGTGCCGGCTACGACTCTGGCGGAGGAATCCTCCCCTATTCTGGTAAGATCGGGGAAATAATTCTGGTAAACGGAATCAATCTTGAGATTCGCCAAAAAATTGAAGGCTATTTGGCTCATAAGTGGGGACTGACCGACTCCCTCCCTGGGGATCATCCGTACAAAAATGATTTTAATGTAACCTACACTCCACCGATGCCTCTAAGCGAATTGTATGACCAGTCAGGGAATGGCAACCATGCGTCCCAACTGGATACTGAAAGACAGCCTGGATATCTTGAAGATGGTCTCAATGGAAAACCCATCGTCCAATTTGACGGAAATAGTGATGTGCTCAACTTCGAATCTTCGATCAGTGCAATTCGGTCCATTTTTCTCGTTGCCGAGCGTAAACCCGGTAACCGTGGATTCATCCTCGGACATGAAACTGGATATGCTTTTCAAACAGGATCCACCACTATGTGGAATAAAAGTTGGACAGACCCCAACCTGATCAATGGCACCGTTCGGGAGAACGGTAATTGGAGAGATGGATTGGCCCAGGACTACGGTACTGGAACCATGAATATCACCAGTATTGTGACCGATGGGTTAGTCCGTGGATCCAACTTCTCCAGGGACCGGGATAATGAAACTTACTGGAGAGGAACTTTTGCTGAGTTACTGATCTATAACGAACCTCTTCCGGCCAATTATGTAAGATTAGTTGAAGGATACCTTGCCCACAAGTGGGGAATACAAAACACCCTCACCCTCTCTCATCCCTATCGATACAATGAACCCGTCCCCAGTGACCCTTCAGCAAACATAAGCCTCTACTGGGGAAGTAATGATGGGGGCAGCAATCCTGATCTCTGGGAAAACAGAGTAGAACTTGGTTCAGTTAGTGTGGGATTACGGAAATTAAACAGCAACGAGGTCGTAGTGAACAGTGAACCTGCTCCCAATGACAAAGGTTCGACTTATCCAGCCACCAAGCTTTTGGACGGACAGTTACCGAAAAATGGTTGGCGCTCCACTTGGACTGCCTGGTATGGCGTCAATCCACAACTGACCTTTAATCTCGGAAGAGAATGGCCTATGAGCAAGGTTCGAATCTATTATCAACCTTTTGCCCGTGATGACGAACTTAAACAAATTGATGTCTACATAGCGGATGATGAAATGAATTTCCTTCATCACGATACCTTCGTGGATTTCGTTGGTCCGGTTGAACGGGGGAAATTTGTCGAATTTACGCTCGAAGGGGTTACCACCCAGGCCATCCGCCTGAGTCCACAGTTTCAGGGGTGGGGCCATCAGTGGGGAGAGGTTGAATTCTGGGTCTATGATGATGGACTGTACGAAACAGATGTTTCCACTTTGGCTCCTGCAGAAACTTATTTTTACCGTACATTTGCCTCTAATTCTGGTGGAGGTGTATGGACGGAAGAGAGTAAAAGTTTTATCGCAGAAGACAAAATTGCCTATGAATCCGGAAAGTTATTTATCAATACTTCCCTGGGCACATGGGAGCATTCCAACGGTGATTCGAGGTTTGGTGAGGTAAGTAAAAGAACTTACTACGATGAGATTGGTAATTCCTATTCTTATGAAATCTGTACTTTCAACTTCGATCAATTAAGCCTGGCTGGCAGTTTGGAAGTTGTCATCACCGGTGGTGCCTCCCTCGAAATTAAGGTTTCGGAGGATAGTTACATCGGTGTGCCTTTATCGCTTAATGGTGCCAACGGAGGGAGTGAAAAACCTGGCAACCCCGGCCCGGGTGGTTTTGATGGAGGAAAAGTAAACGAACGAGGCTTGGGACCAGGGGGGGGACTATCTGGAGTTAGCCCAGGTGGTGGCGGATACGGGGGTGCAGGTGCCGGCTCCACCCTCACTTCCGGCAGGCCTTACGGTGATGGACCTATATCCAATCTGATTGGAGGAAGTGGTGGTGGTGGCTACCTTGTAGATTCCTCTGGAGGATCCGGCGGGGGGGCTTTGTCGATTGAAACAGAGGGTACCCTCCAACTGGATTCTTCTCTCTTTGCACTCGGAGGAACTGGGGCAGCTGGAAGTGCAGGAGGTTCAGGAGGTGCGGTAAAATTATCAGCCAGCCATTTAGTTCTTACTGAAAACAGTCATATCGATGTATCCGGTGGCGGAAGTGGTGGCGGAGGCGGGCGTATCTTTTTAAGTGGCCAGGAAAGCTTCCAAAATTACGGCAATGACAACCTTCTTGCTGAAGGCGGTGAAGGATCGGTCTCCGGTTCCGAGGGAAGCGTTCGTTTTGATCAACCTATAGCCCAGGCAGATTTGAATTATTACTCAGGGGATTTACTGATCGATACGAGTAAAGGTATCATCACTCACAGCAGTGGAGATAGTTATTACGGGCTGATCGAGGATAAATCCTACCGCCATGTAGATGGCACTCTCTGGTCTTACTCAGTCTGCAAATTTACCTTTGAAGAAATTAAACTGGGAGGAAGTTTGGTCATTGAATTAATTGGTAACAGTGCCCTGATTCTCGAGGCCGCATCCGGTGATTTCATTCTCGGTGCAGATCTGTATGCCAATGGTGGCAATAGCGACACCGTTCGTGGCCGAGGCGGTTTGGGGATCCTCGGTGGATATGATGGGGCCTCTCCAGGTATTCTGCCCGGCATAGGCCCAGGTAGTTCCACCGAAGCCTCTGAGCATGGTCACGGAGCTGGGCATGGTGGTCACGGTTCAGGAGGTGCCAATGTTTATGGAACGCCCCAAATCAGTAATTTAATTGGAGGCAGCTCAGGTGGATCTTCCACCGAGGATGGTTCCGGTGCAGGAGGAGGAGCCATATCCCTACGGGCGGCCGGACATTTACAAATTGAGCCCAATGTCTACCTTACAGCCAATGGAGGAGACGGAATCCGCTCCTCCGCATCAGGCAGTGGTGGATCCATTCGATTGGAGGGCCAAACGATTGCCAACTTCGGAGTTATCGAGGCCACTGCGGGTCAAGGTGTGCAGATTGAAGGAACCAATCAAAATAGAGGCTCAGCCGGAGGAAGAGTCGCTTTCCATGCAGTTGAGGAAGTTACGGTAGGCAAGGTGAATGTTTCTGGCGAATGGCTCAGCAATGAGGGCTCGGTATTTGTCGGAGGTGAACATTTCGCTTCTTCCTTAGATCTGGATAGTGGCACCCTGACTTTTGATACCGGGTCCGGTTACTTTTCTGTGGAAGGAGGTGCCCATGGCACTGGTGCGGTAAGCACCTCTCATTACACAGACGGCAATGGACAGAATTGGAGTGTCCCCCTTTGCACTTTCACTTTTGGAAGTGTACGACTTGGTCCGGATGTCGAAGTCATTCTGCGGGGAGATAAACCCCTGGTAATTAAAACCATTGCGGGGGGCAATGTTTACACCGCAACAGACTTGCTCTTGGATGGAGGGAATGCCTCGCCTATTTCGGGCTATGGAGGCAAAGGAATTTTAAATCCATGGCATGGTAAAAGTTCGGATAATCAAATGGGGGATGGACCTGGTGGTGCACCAACCCAAAATGGTCAGGGTATTGGGGCCAGTTACAATTACAACGAGGAAGCTAAGTTACTCCTACCTGGTAGTTCCGGTTCGAGCGGGACTTTCTTTCAGGGATCTGGTGCGGGAGGAGGTGCCCTACGCATCGATGCGGATGGAGATATCACCATTGCAAATGGCACTCTTATCAGTGCATCGGGAGGAAACGGAAGGTCCAACCAAAAGGCAAATTTTGAAGGTGGTGGTGGTTCCGGTGGGGCAATCCATTTATTAGGGTCAAACATTTACAACCACGGAATGGTTCGCGTCACTGGAGCAAATCTCGGTGCAGGAGGTGGTCAAATCTTATTCGCCTCATCCGGACAAATTAAAGAGGGAGGCACAGAAACAGGAAATGGAAATATCATTGTGCTTAATCCACCCGAAATTGAACTGGATCCGATTCACTACCTTTCCTTCCGAAAACCAAAAGAAGAAATCATCCGTACCAGAGTTCTTACCCGCCCGGAAAACTTGACTGGATATTGGCCCATGGATGAGGAACAGGGATTTCTCCTTAATGATCTGTATGGTCAAAAACACGCAAGTTTGGGTGGTGAATTCGATCGGGTTCCCGGCAAAATCGGATCCGCCATTGAATTTGACGGCAAGTCTGGATTTGCCAGAACGGATGCATCTGCTAGAGAATTTGGAATTGATGGGAAAAAACCTAGGACCATTTCTTTTTGGATATCCCTTGCGACCTATCAACCCAATGAACAAGCGGGTCCGTACGGATATGGGGAGATTACACAATTCGATGGAACAGACAGATACTGGAGTATCCGCAACATCGCTCACGACAATTTTTCTTCCCTGATCAGTGATCATTATAGCTGGAATCTTGTAGTGAACCATGGAGGAGAGCTTCGAGATAGTTGGAATCACCTTGCTCACACATACGACGGTTCGAAGATTGCCGTCTATCTAAATGGCCAACCAGTTGCATCTGAAATCCGATCAACCATAAGCACCGGAAATATCGTTCCCCTGACTATGGGAAGAGCCAATGAAGATGACAACACCTACTTCAATGGAAAACTGGATGACTTCAGGGTATATAATGATGTCCTGAGTGACAGTGAAATTGCCACTATTTCCACCGCTAACGATCTCCTAACTGAAACAGTGAACTTCCAACTTCAACTCGATTTGGAAGGTGAAGTGGACCAGATTTCTGTGGATGGACTGCCAGACGGATTGGAGATGGACTCACAAAGTTACGAGATCATCGGACTTCCTCAGAAAACCGGTACATTTGATTTGAATATTACTGCCACAAATCGTGCAGGCGTCCGCAAGGAATCCATTCGATTGATCGTACTTAAATCTGAACCTGAAATCGAGAGTTCAAAAGCAAAAAATATCAGTTCATCCAATGCTCAGGCAATTGCCCAAATTATTTCAGATGGAGGAGAACCTCTTCAAATGACTTTATTCTGGGGGGATAACGATGGGGGCGAAAATCCTGGATTGTGGGACCAAAACTACACCATCGATGGCTTGCACCCAGATGGAAGGGTTTCACACTACATTGACTCTCTCACCGGTGGCCAAACCTACTACTACCGCTGGATGGGCAAAAACTCAGTCATTGATCAAACATGGAGCAAACCGACCACAGATGGCCTAATCCACTGGTGGAGCTTTGATGAGATAAGCGGCAACCAAGTACTTGACTCGATTGGTCACATACCCGGTAGCCTGGAAGGAATTTCCGCTGGGTCCAGAACCTTTGCTTTTCATGAACTGGGACTCCCATTCACGGGGCAGGAAGACGAAAAACTGATTATGAAAGAATACAAGGGAATTTTTGGCAACTCCGCCCGTACCGTTTCTCTGTGGATTCAGACTCTTGATCAATCAGCCAAAATCATCGACTGGGGAGGTAGTGAAGACGGCACCTCCTGGACGATTGGGATTGATCAGGGCAAGCCAATTTTACAAATTGATGGCGAAACAGGACTCATTGGGAATGAGATCATTGCCGATGGAACCTGGAGGCATCTCGCGGTAAGTTTCCCTGCGGGATCTCTCACCCTGGCAGATGCGGTTATTTATGTGAATGGAGAAGCGGTTGAGGCAGAAGCCACCTTCCTTGGTAACCCTTACAGTCTCGGTCCTGTCGTCTGGTATGATGCACATGATATTGACGGGGACTGGGTAAACGACCCTACCCCTCCTAATACCGTTTCTCTATGGAAAGATAAGAGTGGAAACAGTCATCACGCCATTGCTACAGGAACGGCACCGGCATTGGATAGCCTAGGAGGTCCAAGTGGCAAACCTACGGTCGAAATTGTCAGTGGCAGTTATCTGGAAGTAAATGCCACCTTCTTTGCCAAAGACCATTACTATGTATTCCGCTCTCCAACATCTTCATGGGATGGGTATGGTGCTGTCTTGGGGCATAACGAAAACGGAGATGACAGAAACTCCAATTACATCACCCTGCATCTAGGTACCAATTTCCATACCAATCAAACCCCGAGTGCTGTCTACAAAAACGGGTTCTTTGCAAGTGGAACCAACTTCGATCTAAGTCCGATCGACCAATTTATGGTTCTGCGACTGACTGTGAATGATAACGATCCAGGTCCTTACTCTTCTTACCAGATTGGGCGCTCTTCGCAATTACAGGCAAGCCTGGATATTTGTGAGGTTCTTGCCTTTACTATCGAACTCGACAATGAAGATGCCGACAAAGTGGAGGCATACCTTGCCCGCAAATGGGGATTAACCGATCAACTGCCCGCGGATCATCCCTATGTTAGCTGGTCCATTGCCGAGGTAAATACAGGAGCGGAACGCGATTTTTCAGTCGGAGGTATATCTGCAGCAGACAAATTCACCGGCACCCTAGATGAAATCAAGGTTTACGAACGGGGACTTTCTTCGGCGGAAGTCGCGATGCTTTACCTGGATGGCAGCACCAGGTTTACCACATCATCCACCGCAGAACCCCCAGTGGTTGAACTGACTGGTTATCAGCCCGAAGCAAACAATTCGGTCACTCTACTGGGAGAGCTTTCCAGTGTGGATCAAAACAACCCGACCATTCATATTTATTACGGATCCAAGGACCACGGTTTTGAACTGGACGGATGGGAAAGAAACTTCTCAGTCAATGATGGTAATCCGGTTTCTGTGGGAGAGTTCAATGTAACGATTTCAGGATTAACTCAGGGAGAAAAATACTTCTTCCGGGCATTTGCTGAAAGCGATGACGGTATCGATTGGTCAAGTGGTGAACCGGACATCAATGACGAATTACTTGGGTTTTGGCGTATGGATGAACAAAACGGCAGTGCGGTCCAGGACTCCGTTATTCCGTTGCGTCATGCACAAATTCAAAACCTCGCCGAAGATACCAACCGTCCTTCTGGGGTCTCCGGTAATGCACTGGATCTGAATGGGGCATCCAACTGGTTAAATCTGGACCCTGACAACTCAGGCTATTTAGGGGAACCCTTCGATGGAAGAACCCTGAGTGCATGGATTAAAATAAATCCTAAGGTTTATGTGGGCCCCGAAATTACTAACTATAAAGATTTAGCCGCTTACTTCCCCTTTGATTTTGGCTTCGGGAACACCGCATTTGATTCAAACTTTGACCAAATTGAGGCAAGTTTACAAAACAGAGAGGATTGGACTCCTGGAAAATATGGGAAAGCTCTTCAGTTTGTGGAAAACATGGATTATATTTCCATTCCTGCTGTCGATTCATTGGAAAATATCCATGGTGATTCATTCTCCGTTTCGATGTGGATCAACCCCCAACTTACCACAAATTCAAAAGAACAAACCGGTCAGTTACACGCGTACAGTTTCAAATTATCCGCTAGTGATTATTACTACCAAAACATTGAAAACCTGCTTAACCTTGAACCTGACTTTGTCACTTTATTGAGGGATACTGAATTAGGCGAATTTGATCCGGAAACTTTTACACCCACCAATATACCAGGTCTTAGTTTATGGCTCGATGCCAGCCAACTTAGCTCTGCCGATGCCACATGGAATGATCAGTCGGGGCTTGGTAATCATGCGACCAAAAATGGAAGTCCGTCTGTTAATACCAGCGGTCAAAATGGTCTATCTTTAATGAATTATGATGGTTCCAATGGGAACTATCATTCTTTCAGCCGTATTTCAGACATTCGCAGTGTATTTTGGGCATTGGATTATGATGGTGGATCCTGGTTTATCCTCGGTGATTCTGGTGCTTTCCATTTTCATGGTGCTGGATCCAATGACATCTTCAGTTCTCAGTATGCTCACAATAACATCAAAAACGGAGCCTCCTTTCGGGTCAATGGATCCATGTACGACATTTATGGCAGTTGGCCCACCAACTTCTCCATTTATTCCCTGGTTACATCTGGAAATGTACAGGCCAATAATTTCTCAAATGACCGTAACATTGGAGGTCGATACGCCAAGGCTTCCTTAGGTGAACTCCTGATTTTCAACCAAGCACTTGATGATGAAAGCGTTAGCCAAATTGAGCAGTATCTAACCTATAAATGGGATCTTACTGATCAAATCGCAGAGGCGTCCAGTAAGAAACTCTCCTTTGATAGCGACTCCGACTTCCTCAACCTTGAATTAGGAACCCATTCCTATCACAATAGTTTGGCTCTTTTTAAAGGTCACTTCCGGGCCTTGGAATCCGGTACTTATATTTGGGAACTTTTAAATGTGGATGACCAAGCAGCGATATGGATCGACTTGGACCAGGATGGGACTTTTGAAATTTCGGAGAGAATTGCATATTCCGACATTAATTCTGAAAATAGTATTTCTAATAATTTGGTCTACCTAAGTCAGGGAACCTACGGCTTTGCCGTTTATCATGGAGAACTTACCGAAACCGCCTCCCTCGAGGTTAAATTTGCCACTCCTTCCAGTACCTCGGGCCCTCCAAGTCTGACCACGGTTTATCCATCTGATGAACAACAATCCGACCTCTTCCTAACGCAAAACCGTTTCTCCCTCTTGCGCCGGGGGCCCCTGCAAATCGGCATCGATGGTGCTGGAAACTTATTTTATAATCATTCAACCGAAGGTGGATCGGTATCCATTGAAACCAATCAAACCATTGATAACTCAAACTGGACCCAAGTCGGAATCACCTTGGATCAAAACGATTCATCGATCCGTTTGTTTGTTAACGGTGCTCAGGTAGGAGAAGGCTTTTTACCAGATGGAGCTCCCCTAGAATTGGATCAATTCCCTGAATGGACCATGGGAGGCAAGCACTCGATCGAGCAGGATTTTTATAAGGGCAAAATCGATGACTTGCGTTTCTATAACTCGGTTCTGGACGCAGAGGACATGCTCACCATAGCGGAGGATGATTTATCTGGCCGAAGCATTGCCGGGTACAGGAAGCAAGTAATCTACGACGAAGGTTCCTCCTTAAACGGATTGAATGTAGTGAATGACGAGGGCATTATTCGGGCACAATTGATTCAGGATGAAGAAATCACAGAAGTAACCACCACCCAACTCTTGGAAGATACAGGCTCTTCGGTACCTTTTAGCCCCATGCAGGATGCTTCCCTCAATTTGATGCTCTGGTTGGATGCTGCTGATCGAGAAAGTATGGATCAGGGTACAACTGCTGGTGCAATGGGACCTCCGATTGAGGGCAGTAGCGTTGGTCATTGGAGAGATAAAAGTGGAAATGGTTTCCATGCAGTCAAAATAGGCGATTCTGTGACTTACTCCCAGACAGCATTAAATGGGACCCACCCCGGCCTAGACTTTAACAATCGAGGCAAAATGGAGCTTCAAAATAGTGAATCTTTTGATTCATGGGAGCAATTAACTGTTATTGTTGTGTATGAATGGGCAGGATCTGCCGGCACCACATGGCATAATGTGATCAACAAAGGTGGAACGAGTTGGAATGAAACAAGTTGGGTTCTCCAAACAATGAATAACAATACTCCACATACCCAAGGTACCGGATTTATCATGGGGTCTGTAAACGGAGGGAATTTCCGATTAGACGGAGGAATTAAAACGGTAGCAAGTGTAGGCAACCCCAAGATCATCGTTGCTACCTATGACGGTAGTGCACAATCCAATCACATGAAAATCTTTGGGAATGGATCTTTTGCAAGTCAAAGAAGTGCTCTCAATTCAATGAGATCCTCACCTTCCATTAAGGTCAAAATTGGAGAAGACTCAGCCCATACTGGCAACAAACAAACTAACGACTACTCAGAGATTTTAATTTTCCAAAGTGCCCTCAGTGATACTGACCGTGAAAAATTTGAAGGATACTTAGCTCATAAATGGGGGTTAAATTCAGATTTCTCTTACCTCCATCCCTATTTCGGTTCTCCTCCTCCCGGCTCATCAACGCTAAAAAAAGCCAATGAAGTCGATGATGAATGGCATCACCTAGGTGTCAGCTATGGGGAAAACCCAGGAATCCTCAAACTCTATCTCGATGGCCAACTGGTCGATGGTCCAGTTTCCACACTAGGGAACGGGACCGTATCTTCGCATGATGAAGTTCCTGCAGTTGGGGCACCACAGGGAACTTTCGCCCTAGCAGACTTCGGTAACTTTAATGGCTTGGTGGATGATCTTAGAGTCTACGACCGTGGTCTCAGCGGGAATGAAATCAATCAATTATTCCTTGGAGATGTAAACAACAGTGGACTGATTGAATACCGGGCAATTAAGAAACCGGAAGTCCGTACCCTCTCCGCCCTCGATGCCAGACCGCAATCCGTGATTCTCAGAGCTGAGGTTACCTCCATTGGAGGTGATGTCTCTGAAAGCACCAGTTCAGTTGACCGAAGTTTTCAAAAAGGTACGATCTCGGGACTGCAAGCCTGGTACACTGCGGAAAATATCGCAGTGGCGAACGGTGGCAGTGTGACGATTTGGAAGGATAAATCCGATTATGAACGAAATTTTGAAAATGTGGAAGGTAACCCCCGCCTGCTTGCTTTTGGTCTGAATGGCAAGCCGGTTGTTAGTTTTGATGGGGATGATCTCCTCTGGACGGGACATAATTTTGATACCCTGACCAGTACTGGATACACCTTGGTTTCCTTGGCCCGCTACACCGGATTGAAAAACCAGCGGGTCATCAGCTCAAGAACCCGAAATTTCTTCTTCGGTTTTCAAGGTTCGCAAGTAGGCAAGTGGTATGCGGAAGGATGGGTTTCGACCACCGGTCCGCTTGACAGTGACTGGCACTTACACCTCGGCACAATCGAAAGCAATCAGGGAGACCCTGCGGCAAGTCTTTGGGAGGACGGAGTTATGAAAATCTCCGAATCCCGGGGTTCAAGCAATGCAAACTTTGCTCCTGGTGTTCTCCAATTAGGCGGATGGATGACTGACGACGAGCTATCAGCATGTGAGATCGCAGAGATATTTATTTACCAAGGACAATTGAATGCAATTGAACGCTCCCAGCTAGAAGGATACATCGCCCACAAATGGAATCTTACCGAGCAAATCCTACCAACAGAACATCCCTATGCTTCCGTCTCTCCTTTTGGAGGAAAAACCACTTCATCACAAATTTCCAGCATCGGGGGTGATCCAGCGGAAGTTTATCTTTTCTGGGGAGACGAAAGAATTGAGTTAAATTCGACCTTGGTAAACCCAGATAACAACGCCACCTGGGATTATAAAGTTGTCCTAAGCGAATCTTCTGACATCGGAGTCCTCGATCAGGTTGTTACCAGTAATTTAGTTGAAAATACCAATTATTATTTCAGGGCGTACGCTAAAAATTTAGCCGGAGAAACCTGGGCAGATGAAATCTACACCTTCCGTACCATTGATACTCAATTCACCATGGATTCATTGGACGGCTTATTGTTATGGCTGGATGCCTCAGATGTGAATGGTGACGGCCTTCGGGACTCTCTGGCAGACCAAGAGAGCATTCCCCTATGGTTGGACAAATCAAGAAACGAAAAACATGCCACTCAATCCATTTTAAGCAAGATGCCGTCTTATGACGAAGATGGTTTTGGCAATATGCCAGCAATTGATTTTAAATCCGGACATTCCATGTTCATTGGCACACTGACCGGTCTTTCTGGTCCTATCACTGTCTTTGTGATGGCCGATGGAGAAGGCGTTGCCATCGGTGCGGATGATGGAATTTCCTCTTGGACATTAGAAGCCCGATCTAGTAATCGGTTAAACTCTTTCAAAGGAGAAAACGACCCCCTGCAACAGGTGACCCTTGGACTGGATCCAAGAACAGGCTTTGGTCTGCTGTCAGGGAAGATTGCTGAAGTATTAATTTTTGACCGCTTGCTTGAACCAGCTGAGAGAGAAATGATTGAAGGTTATCTGTCTCATAAATGGGGTGCTCTGGATGATCTGGCCCAGTCGGGTTTCTCAGTCAAGGATGGCCTTGTACTCTATTATCCATTCAATGAAACCGGAGGTTCGATTGTGGAAGACTACTCCCTCGATCTCCGTCATGGAGTGGTTATCGATGCTGATCTTGGTACCGAGGGTAAGTTTTCATCCGGAATTGGGTTTGATGAGATTTCACCAGAATTTGCCAAGATTGATCTCTCTTTGAACAAATTAGATTTTGGGACCTCCAAGAACTGGTCAATCTCTGTTTGGTTTAAATACCCAGTTGCCAATGCTGATATTTCTGTGCTTAGACATGCGCTAACGGATTCGTCTTTTCATGAGTATGTTTACATAAGAGATTCGGGAGACCGGCTTGGTCTTTATTCAGAAGCCTTAACTTTAACGCCGGATACAATCTTTAATCCAAATACTCTCACCAGCGGATGGCATCATCTAGCAGCCGTTTCTAATGCTTCGAGTACCCATATCTATGTGAATGGCAACCTTGGCACTACCTATGGAAACTCAGTTTCCATTGAGGTTGAAAGTATTGGTAATTTAGTTGCGGGTGGTGGCAGATTCTCGCCTGCCCTAGATGATTTCAGGGTTTACAACCGAACACTCTCCTCATCAGAGGTTACTGCTCTTTACGGAAACGGAGAAGGTGACTTTGGAACCCACATCTACTCGGACTTCCCCCCTGTATTTGATAATATCCCCGAAATTCTTCTTCCTCAAGATGCAGTTGTTCAATGGAAATTTGATGACCTAAACGGCAGTCAGGCAAACGACTCCTCCGGTCTTGAAAACCATGGGTATGCTTTACTCAAAGATGATGATTTCGATTTATTTCTAAATCATTCCATCGACGGAAAACGGAATAGTGCTATTTATTTTGATGAGAACCTGACTCTAGAATTAACCAGTAGTTATGAGGTATCCAATGCCCGCTCCGCCTTCAGTGTTGCGTTTTGGATCAATACCGAAGACCGGAATGCAGACTTGGTTAATTCCGGCCGTTTCCAAATCAGCATCTCGGATGGATACTTAAATGCCCAGATTTATGTGAGCTCGAGATGGAAAGAGATCGAGCCTGTGCTTTTTCCTTTTGGTTCGTGGGTTCATATCATTCTGTGGTGGGATGGAACGAAACTGAAATTCTTCCTCAATAACCAAGAAGTCACCAACTCGATCAATGCAAAAGGGCTCCTTAGTGGTGACGGTGGTATTCGCATAGGAGGAGAAAATGAACTGGGTTCCGGGTTTTACAATGGGGCGATGGATGATTTTAGGTTTTACGCTCATGCGATCACGCCAATGGAACGGGATGACTGTTACCTGGGAGTGGGTTCTCCCTTGGTGACATCCTACGGTGAGGAATATTACCTTGAGATCGAAACTCTGCGAGGTCCCAGCGATTTTAATGCAACCGGTCTTCCAGAAGGATTGAAAATTGATACTCAAAATGGAATTATTTTCGGCACTTCAGAGACAGTTGGTACTTTCGAAGTTTTGCTACAGGCATGGAACTCATCGGGCATGGACGAAGAAAACATGACGCTCTATGTTCTACCAGGTGAGCAGAGCATCCTCGCAAACGAAATTGGACTCCTTCGCTACGGAGATCCACCCTTGGATCTAAATTGGACTGCCACATCAGGACTACCGGTTCAGATTGAAATTCTTGAAGGAAATGAATCGGTTGATCTCAATTCATCTCTAATGCCCTGTAAGCTGACCATCCTCCAACCGGGTGTGGTAAAACTTCTTGCGACTCAACCTGGGGATGGAAACAGTACATTTGGCCCCGCTAAAAAAATCATAGAGCATATTCTCATTGCAAAAAAAGAATTGATCGTTCGGGTAGAAAACCATTCGAGAAAATCAATAGAGGATAACCCTCCCCTCACTTATGAAATTTCAGGATTTGCTTTTGACGATAATGAATCGCAGTTCAGTCAAAATATTGACATATCCTTGAGCACTCCTGGGGGCTCGATCGAAACACCGACTCCTGCTGGGGAGTATCCAATTTTGGCAAGTAATGGATTTTCAGAAAAATACTTTTTCTCCTACATTCAGGGCACTCTCACAGTTAGTGATAAATTAAAGCAGGAATTGGTTTTCGATCAAAATCTAACCGATATTTCCTCACTTTCAGATAAGATCAGACTAACTGGTAGTTCTATTGATGCTGAGACAACATCAACCACTTCACTACCGTTGTATTACGAGGTTGAAAACTCGGAGGTTGCAAGACTGTCTGTGACTCAAGAGTTGATGCTCAAATCGCACTGGAAACTTGATGAGGTAAATTATGCAGAGGCTTCAGACGAATTGTTACTACATACTGGCAGTGTAAACGGACTTCAAACAACAGGCTCAAATAATGCCTGGCAACCTGCTAAGTTTTCCAATGGATTATTATTGGACGGAGTGGACGGGTTAGTCGATTTTGGCCCATTACAACTAGACAGCAACTTCACATTTTCTTTTTGGGCACGACCAGAAGAAAACGCTACGGCCAAAAACGAGATGACTCTTCTGAGCAAGAAGGGTGTAAATTCAATGAATCATTTTCGTCTATTTAAAAATGATGGTAATGGTACGATTGGCTTTGATTTATTTACGGATGGCAACAATTCAGCCACACAATTTAACTCAAGCACTGAGTGCCTCGTTGATAACCATTGGACTCATTTTGCCCTAACTTACAATGGTAACAGTGGAGCACTTACTCTATTTGCTAACGCAGAACCCATTATTTCTCATCCGAACTTAAAAGAAGCGAATAACGCCCTTCCCTACTCTTTTAGATTCTCCAATTTAATCCTTGGTGCTGCAAGTAACTCCTTTCATGGATTAATCGATGACCTTCGGTTATACTCAACTGATTTAAATTCGAGCCACATTGAAAAGCTATATAATCTCGGAGGTGGTGACTACCATACCCTTGAAATTATTGGCTTTGGACAATCCAAAATAACCGCATTCCAACAGGGCAATAATATTTATGAAAAAGCAATTCCCGTTTCAAATTATCTTACTGTAAATCGTTCTTCTCAATCAATTACCTTTAACGAACTTCCCAACCGTTCGGTTGGTGACTTCCCGTTCTCTCTTCAGGCAACCAGTAGCTCCGGGCTTCCAATTATCTACAGCCTGTCTGATTTATCCCGGGCTAATATCAGTCAAAATATAATCACTATTAGAAATGCGGGAGTATTAACAGTCACAGCGTCTCAACCAGGAAATGAAAAGTTTTTGCCCGCTGATGATGTTTCACAGACTTTTTCAATTGAATACGGGAATTTATTTTCCGACTCAGTCCCCGGTCTTTCGTTATGGCTGGATGCCAATGATGTGAACCACGACGGCTTATCCGACTCTTCGAGTGACTTCCTCCCAGGAAACTTGATTAGTCTCTGGAGCGATCGTTCCGGTAGAAATAACAGCCCTGTACAAGCCAACTATGCAAAGATGCCATCTTGGGTAAACAATGCCCTCTATGGGAAAGCAGTGGTTTCTTTTGATTCCAATTCTAGCCAAACTTTGGAACTTCGCCAAAGTATCTCAGACCCTCAAATGATCTTCACGGTCATGAGAACGAAAGTATCCAGCAATGCACGCCCACTAGGAGGAGACTTGCTGCTAAGTTCCTCCTCAGGTTTTTTCCAACTTTCTTACAATAATGAAAGCCCAGTTATTCAATCTGCAAAAACATCCGACAGATGGTCCATCGTGGTTGCAGGTTTTGATACTGGCTCTCAAAACCTTTGGATTAATGGTGATTTAATTGGATCTTCATCCAGTTCAATCTTACCGACTCCACTCCAGAATATTGGTGAATTATTTTCAGGGGAAATTGCTGAAACTTTGGTATATGAAAATCAGTTCACATTTAATAATCGTCTGAAAGTAGAGGCATATTTAGCTCATAAATGGGGACTACAGGATCAACTCCCATCCTTACACCCTTATCATGAAAAACCTCCTGCATTTGGGGGAGATCAGTTTATTACCTGGTTTGGAATAGAAGAAAATGAAACTTTTGACATCCCCCGGTTACCAGTCAAATCATTCGGAGACGAAGTGTTCCCACTTAACGCAGAAGCTAGCTCTGGATTACCGATTCTGTTTGCCTCAGATGATCCAACCACGCTTTCTATCTCTGCAAACTTTGCAACAATCTTATCCCCTGGCAAAGTAAGAATCACTGCATATCAAAATGGTAACAGTAAGTTCTTTGCTGCTGAACCCCAAACCATTGAATTAGAAATTGTGGATTTCAATGACCCTTTATTTGAAAAAGATGATCAAAATATAACCTTTTCTGAAATTCCTTTAAAAGTTCGGGAAGACCCACCTTTTCAAATTTTTGCTTCGGCGTCTTCCAGTGGCGAAAACCATCGCCCCTACAGCCTTCCTGTAATTTTTCAAATAGTTTCAGGACCTGCTACGATTGACGGGAGAGGGATCATTTCCTTAACTGGGGAACCTGGGACTGTTGTCGTGTCTGCCACACAAAGCGGTAATGCATTTGTTAAAATGGCCAATCCAGTTTTAAGATCTTTCGAGGTTTCGACTAAGACAAGGCCCTCCATCCTTTTCCTTGATCAACAAGAGGATGATTCCAACCTTCAACCCCTTCTCTTCTCTGCACGCCCAATTTCGCTACCTGGGGTCATCACAAGCAATGGGAAGAAAGTGAATGTAGTTAGCTCCAACACTGATGTAGTTGAGGTTCTAGGGAATTCTAAAATTGTGGCCAGAAAACCTGGTGAAGTAACCCTTACCTTCTACTTGCCTGAGGATGAAGAATTTGCCCAAGCGGTAAATAGAACTAGAAAAGTTGAGGTTATCCGCCCAACCAAAGATGCTTGGATTAACAACCGTAAAAATGACCCAAGGTATGCATCGCTTAAGAACAAGTATTTGAGCCGCAAACGACTCTCCGCATCACCAATGATTAGTGAGGAATCTCTGATAACAGAATTCGACAATGACCAAGCTGACTCCGATGGAGATGGCTACAGTAATTTGTTCGAACGGGCACTGGGTATGGATTCCCTTGGCTTCGATCGCTCAGGTGGACCATCGATGATGGTCCGAGAAGATCACAAACCCTCTATATCTTTTATCCGCTACTCCAACCCTCTCCTTTCGACAGGTGAAGAGTTTTCCTATCTTATTGAACAAAGCACAAACTTACTGACCTGGACTTCTGCGAATGTGGATTTAGTTAGTCGAGTCTACCTCGGTGAGGGGCAAGAAAGGGTAACCTATGTTCTTTCAGGTAGTGCCGATAATCTAAAGACAAATTTCTTACGCCTGAGAATCAGCTCGCCCTGATTTTCTTACTTATGAACTAACCAATACAACTATTCTCCCATAATGAATAAACTAATAATCTTATTCTTCTTTTCTATCACTCCTTGCCTTTGGGCTGAGAATTTTCCAGATATCAGTGTAGAAGATCTAAAAAAAGCCATTTCTGCCAATAAGGTGGCAGTCATTGATGTTAATGGTGGAAATTCTTACAAGAAAGCCCATATCCCTGGTGCAATTGACTTTTCTTCCGAATCTAAGAATCTGTCATCTTTACTTCCCAAAGATAAAGAAACCATGGTTGTAGCTTATTGTGGTGGTCCATCCTGCCGAGCTTATCTTCGGGGAGCTAAAGCAGCCGCTAAGCTTGGCTACAAAAATGTAAGACATCTCTCGGCTGGAATTTCTGGATGGAAGAAAGCTGGGGCTCAAACCGAGAATAAGTAAACTAGGATCTATCAAATTATAATGAGACTCCGGGCGAACACTGCATTTTATCTTTTATTGGGAAGTCAACTTCTCTTAAAATTATTAGGTACGAGTGTTAGTTCAAGCTTGGGTGTTGTTGAACTTCAGCTTAGCGGAGGAACGGCAGAAGCCCCCGAATTTTTAATCCTATCAGCTAGTGCTCAAAAGCCTGCTATATTCAGAGGATATGTTGAAAGTGTTTCTGAAAATAATGTTACTTTGGAGAAAACCATTGATCCCATCAATTCCGCCAATGAACTCTCTCCCCTCTCTTTCGGAGTATGGGGAACTATTCAGGCAAGAGCTGTAAGTACACTCGATACAAATGGTTCCATCCAGAATATCAACTTAGTTGACCAGGGAGAGAGATATGGGGGAGAACCCTTAGTTTGGGTAGATGTTCCTGTTGATTTGAATGGAAGTTCCGACTCCCAAAAAAATGCCTACGCCAAAGCAGAATGGAATGCAACTACGGGGATCATTGAATCCATTACAGTGACTGACCCGGGTCTTGGTTACCTTACCCCTCCCAATGTTTACATAGACGGTGGTCCCGCCTTTCTCCGTATTATTGAGAATGAATCCAACTTTTCTGGACTGTTTTTTGAAATAATTAGCAATACAGGTGACACCCTTGAACTCAATGCATCTCTGGTGGAAAACCTTTCCTCTAAAATGCCAGCGGGCACTTTGGTGGAACTCGTGCCAACCTATACGGTCGGCTCACTGCTAGGAACCACGAGTACGCAGTTACATGCAGATGAAAACGCTTCCAAAGCTGACTGGGTATACCTGCTAAAGCGGTACAATAATCAAACTGGAACTGCCGCTGATTATCTCCCTGTCTACAATGACGGTTTAGATTGGAGATCGGTTAATGATCCAAGCAATGTTTACTCAGACCAAATAATTTCACCCAACAGCTCCATGATCATTGCCCGCAGAAATGAAGATAATGTAACTATCAATCTATCAGGAGTCGCGAAATTTTCATCGACCTATTGGGAATTACCAGAAACAGGAAAATCCAAGTTGGTAGGAAACCCATACCCAACAGATGTAATGCTATCGGACCTCATCGATAATACATGGATAACCGAAGACAATTCATCGGCTACAAGTGGATGTTGGCTGGCTCACTCAAACCCAGAATTGGCAGACAATATTCAAATTCTGAATACCTCTTTTTGGAATACCTATTGGCACGACGGTACAAACATTCATGTCTCTGAATATGCGAAAGTTGGAGCCAGAAAGGGCTCGGGGATCGGAGGAGCCCTCACCAGAAATGACTTTTCAATGTCTTCCGGGATCATTGAAAATATTTCGAACGAACAAGATCAACATGTCATTATTACCTCAACTGGACATGGTATAAAGAAAGGGTTTTCCGTTACTATCTCCAATGTTCTTGGAAGAAAAACGAACGAAAACAAGAACCAAGTTAATGCGCTGGGGATTGAAGTACCCGATGGGGATGGCTTGATGGTTGAATCTTCCGTCAACGGTCAATGGGAGGTGCTAAGCACCACAACCGATACATTTGTTATTGCGACCAAGAATCAAAATTCAGACTTCTTTGATGATGGGAATGCTTCATGGAGTATAGGCACTGCTGGATCGGGCTATGACTCCAACGTCAGCCTCTCTATTATTGGTGGCGGTGGTAAAGGAGCTAAGGCTCTGGGAATCGTTAAAAATGGAAAAATTGATTCTATTTCTATCATCAGTGGTGGTCTTTTGTACAAATCTGCCCCAACGATCATTGTTCATAACGGTGGATGGAAAAATCTTACTTCTGGAAACGCTCCTATCAACGATGTAAAAATAGAATCAGGGTCAGGTATACTTTTAATTCGCAACCACCCTCATGGAGAAAATTGTGTAATTCCAATTGGGAAATTCTTAAACCAATAAGTTTTGATAGATCAAGAAACTTGCTGGGCATCTACATCCAAAAAATCGATCACTTCTTTATCAATTGGAAATTCTTCACGAACTTTTTGAATTTGCGATAAACACCTTGTGACTGAGGCACTTAAATAAAAGAGATGAAAACGATAATAACCCTTTAATTTAGCCAAAGGAGTTGCAGCAGGACCCTTTATCGTAACCCCCGCCAGTTGAGCGTTATCTAGCTGTTTTCTCCACTGCTCAGCGTAAAACCTTGTTTTCTCTTCTCCCCTTCCCTTAAAAACATGCCGAATTAGATGACTGTAAGGAGGATAGTTCAATTCTTTGCGCATCTCCAGTTCTTCCTCCAAAAACGCTTCGAGCTCGGTTCTTCGAGCAAATTGAATACAGCTTTCATGAGGAGCATAAGTCTGAATATATACTTCTCCGGCACGATCTCCCCTACCCGCACGCCCGGCAACCTGAACCAATATTTGAAATGCACGTTCGGAAGCACGAAAATCCTCCATACGTAAAGGTAAATCCGCATCAATAACGCCGACTAGTGTAACCCTTGGAAAATCCAAGCCCTTGGCGATCATTTGCGTCCCCACCAAAACATCAATCTTACCCTGCCTGAAATCACTAAGAATTTCCCTAAATAGATTTTTTTTGATCATTACATCAGCATCTACTCGAACAATACGGGCATTTTTTGGCATGATTGACTCTACAACATCTTCAATTCTTTGGGTACCATGTCCTTTTTTACGGATTTCTAACGATTGACAATTTCCGCAAATTCTTGGAGCTGGTTTACGATAACCACAAAGATGACAATGCAGATAGTGATCTGTTCGATGGTAAGTCATGGCAATACTACAATCTCTACACTGCTCAACTTCTCCACATTCCGTGCAAAATAATGTAGTGTTAAATCCTCTGCGGTTTAAAAACAAAATGCTTTGCTCTTTGTTTTCATATCGGTGTCGTAAAGCTTCAATAAGTGACTGAGAAAGAATAGGAGTGTTCCTTTGCTTGATTGCCTCTCTACGCATATCAACGAGGTGCACAAGAGGCAGTTCACGACCGTCAATTCGTTGGCTAAGCACAGATTTAGCGTACTTCCCCTTCTCCACATTTAGTGTAGTCTCCAAGGAAGGCGTGGCCGAACCAAGCAAACATGTGGCTGCATTGAGATAAGCCCGATAAACCGCAACATCTCTTCCTTGGTAGCGTGGAGAATCCTCTTGCTTGTAAGCGGGCTCATGTTCCTCATCCACCACAACAAGTCGAAGGTTTTGAACAGGGGCAAAGACCGCCGATCTGGCACCCACAACTATTCGGGCATGCCCGCGGGCAAGTTTTCTCCAAGCATCTAAGCGTTCACCTGCAGATAAATGACTATGCCAAACCACAACCTCCTCTCCCTTCCGCCCAAAGCGAGCTCTCAAACGATCGACAGTTTGAGGGGCAAGTGCCACCTCTGGTACAAGAAACAACACCCCTCCACCATCTTTTAGTACGGTCTCCATTGCTTGGCAGTAAACCTCTGTTTTTCCAGAACCAGTAACTCCTTGTAAAAGCCTGGTATTAAATTTTTCGGATTGCAAATCACTAGCTATTTGATCCCTCGCTAGTTTTTGTTCATGGGTTAGGCTCGGAATTGATTCAACCAGGCTGGGCGTACTTTGAGAGAACTCGTCCGCATAAGCTTCACGATGGATTTCAGAAAATGTTTGTTTGACCAGTCCTTTCTTGATTAGTCCCTCGATCACAGTTGAGGAAAATTTTTCTTTTTTCCCCCATTGAACTACATCTATAACTTCATCATCCATCTCTTTTAATAACGCGTAAGCTTTTGCCTGTTTGGGCGAGCCCTTGAACAATGAACTTACATCTTTTGCAGGAAGTTTAATAACCTGAATCATTCTTCGGGTTTTAGGCTCCATGCCATCCCTCACCGAGGCAGGAATCATTGCACCCAAAGTGTTTTCCAAAGAGCATGCATAATAGCTTGCTACCCACTTGGCTAACCTTACCAGTTCAGTGTTTAAAACAGGTTCTGGCTGAACGAGGGCAGAAATAAAACGTAATTTATCCTTTGGGGGAGAATGTTGGGGAGACAAAGAAGAAACCACCCCAGTTATCCGCCTTAGCCCAAGTGGAACCCTCACGAGTGAACCTACCTTTAAGTATGCAAAAATCGATGGCTTTGCTCCGTATGTTAGAGCATGGTCAAAGCCTCCTAATGGTAGTACTTCAACAAGAATGGGTGATTGTGAGTCTGGCTTCATGAACCACGAAGATCGTAACACAATAAGCGACTTGTCTCTCCGCTCATTCGATCAGTTTCATTCTGCATAACATAGAGAAGGCCCTTACTAAGGGCGGGTAAAGTCCATGTTTCAGGTGCGAAAAATAATTGTGAACACTGCTCAATACCCCATCCATCTGGAGAAAATCTTACATTCAATAAAGACCCAAGTTCGGAAAGACAAAGAAACCTATTTCCCACCAGTAACCAGCTTCCTCTAAAGAGTTGAAGGTTCAAATCACGCCCATTAATCCGCTGCTTCCAAGTAATTCTGTCTTTCCAAAGAATATGGCCTTTTTTCCAGTCCAGACCAAAAGCCTCAGCACCCTGCTGATGCCTACCTGATACGCCATATAAGATTCCATTCCTCTCAACAGGAGTCATCCAATGGATACCAAGAGAGGGATTTTCCCATACTACTTCAGTAGAAAAGTTCTCTTTTATATGTAAAAGCACCGAGCCTTTGTCGTAACACTCTGACAGAAAGATGTAGTTTTCGCCTAACGCCACAGGCGGACATGCAGTTGCGGATTCATACCTTTTCGATCTCCAAGGGAAGCGGGCCAACTTTTTTCCTGTTTTAGGGTCAAAAATTAAAAGCCCCCCGGTTGCAGGACGACTTTCTCCTCCAGTCATGGCTAATCCAACAAATTGTTCATGAATAGTAGCAAATATAGGGGAGGAATAACTGGCACCCCAATCATCTTTCAAAACCCATATCGTTTCACCCGTTTTTCGATCAAAGTTCACAATACACTGCCGGTTTCCACCACCAACATTAAGAATAACCCCATCATCACAGACGATCGGATTAGACCCTTTACCAAAAAAATAATGTGGGACCTGATACTCTTTTCTTAAATCCCGCTTCCAAAGTAACTTCCCAGTTTTTAAATCCAAGCAGGTCAGCCATGCTGTCACTCCATGTAAATAAACTCGTCCATCAAAAATCACTGGACTTGCCCGAGGACCCGCTGAGTATCCATATCGATCCTTATAATCTACCGGGTACGAATATTCCCAGAGTCCTCGCCCTGTCTGAGCATCCCTGCACTCTGCAATCTCCCGACCCTCCACTCTATGAAATAGCACTAACTGTTCACCAAAGATAGCAGGAGAGGCATAACCCGCTCCTTTAGAAAGAGTCCAAATTAGGCTCGGGCCATTCGGTGGCCACTCAAGTAAGATGGGGTATTCTTTTGATTTTGCGTCATTGTTTTGACCGTTAAACCTTGGCCATTCTTCAATGACTGCTTCCGGATTTAAAGATTTGGGCTCTGCAAGCTTCTGCCATCTTTCTTCCCCAAATGCGAAAAGACAGAAAAAAAAGAATACAAAGGTGAGAATCACTTTAATCACCCCATTAGCTTTCTTAGATCTAAGCTTGATCTTCAACCCGAAAGCAATCAATTGCCGAATGCAAAGAGATGGGCGCAAAAGATTCTCGCACACTTCCGATAATCAATCTATGGAAATAATGCAGTTGTGAAAGCCTCTATCCATTTCATGCCCTCTGTTTTTAGAGAACGTAATAGGCGTAAAAATGCTAATCGTCTCTTTAGGTTCTTTCTCATTTTGGCCTTCTTTGTGGTTCTCTACATGAATCTCTACCGATCATTCATGGGCGAGGAAAGAAGCGGGGAATCCATTGGATGGGTAGAATCTTTTTATTGGGTTCTTACCACCATGTCCACATTGGGCTATGGCGATATAACCTTCTCCGGGAATACTGGTCGCTTATTTTCAATGGCAGTTATGTTTACGGGTGTTTTCTATCTCTTTATTGTACTGCCATTTGCCTTCATGGAATTCCTGTACAAACCCTTCGTGGAGTATCAGTCGGGAGCTCGTGTTCCCAAAAAGTTTGAGCCTGGCGAACAAAAGCATGTAATCCTTACACATTATGATTCTATCAGTCATGCACTGATGGAAAAACTTACCCAGTTCGGCTACCCATTCGTACTTTTGATTGATCGATTGAAAGATGCCCAAAAATACCATGATATGGGAATACCGGTAATGTACGGATCGATTGAAGATCGGGAAACTTTTCAAGCAGCTGGAATTAAAAATGCGGCCATGGTGGTTGCCACCGATGATGATATTAGAAATGTAAATGTTGCATTCCGTGCACGAGATGTGGATCCAGACCTCCCTATCGTTGGCACCTGTAACAATCCTAATTCAGAAGATATTATTGAGTTGGCTGGAGCCAATCATGTTGTACGCATTGCAAAACAAATGGGCAGTTTTTTGGCTAGGAGAATTTCCTGTACGGATAACAACACCCATGTTATTGGCTCCTTTGGAGAAGTCTTGATCGCCGAGGCTACCGTCCATGGAACTCCCCTAGTAGGCAAGCAACTACAGGAAACCACTCTTCGTGAAGAATATGGAGTCAACGTGGTTGGCTTGTGGGAGCGAGGTAACTTCGAAACTCCAGAAGCCACCACCATGCTTAATAACCACACGGTCTTATTACTCGCTGGCACCCAGACGAGCTTTGATAAGTACGATCATGATTTCCGAAATTTTTCATCCAACTCCTCTCCTGTTATTATAATTGGAGCAGGAAGAGTGGGTCGGGAGACTGCCAAAACCCTGGATGAAATGAAGGTTCCTTATCGAGTAATCGAAACCGATCAGACAAAAGCGGGAATGGTCTCCAATTCGATTCTTGGAGATGCCTCGGAAAAAGCAGTGCTGGAACGGGCTGGGATAAATAAATCTCCGGCTGTGGTCATTACCAGCCATAACGATGAAAGTAATATGTACCTGACTATATATTGCAGAAAATTACGGCCAGATATCCAGATTGTAAGTCGTGCTTTTCTCCATCGAAATGTGGAACCTCTCCATAGGGCTGGAGCTGATTTTGTCATGTCCCAGGATTGGATGGGAGCCAACACTATATTCAATCTTCTTAATCGGGCAGAGATTCTCATGATTACTGAAGGGTTGGATGTCTTTAGTCAAAAAACTCCAAAATCCCTTGCTTCTGTTTCCGTAAAAGATTCCAAAATTCGAGAAAAAACTGGGTGTAGCATTGTTGCCATCAAGGGAGATGCAGGAACCATCATCACTCCTTCGCCAGATGATAAATTCTGTGAGAATGGAGAAATTATACTGATCGGTAGCGAAGCGTCCGAGAAATCATTTGAGTCCAGGTTCCGATCCTGAGGCAACCCCTCCGCCCTGAAGTGGGTATATTACAGATCTTACTTGGTTACTTTCAAGGCACTACCCCCGAAATCCTTTTTATTTAGATTAGGGTGGCAGACCATGAAATTATTTTCATCAACCAGATTGTAAACATAATGAGTAGCCTTGGGAGGCAGAGTAGCCTCCACTTTTGCCGGACTCCTTCCACTTGCAGGAATGATTTTAGCTTTTAGCGGGAACCACTCGCTATCTTGACTGTCTCCATTGAAGGAGTAAATAACCCGAGCAGTGACCAACTTTGCTCCGTTCTCCCGATATCTCAATCGCACCCTTCGATTAGTACGTTGCTGATCAATAATCGATACAAATTTTCCCGCACCAGGCATTTTTATCTTCGTACAACTTGGATTGTAATTCGTCATCCCAGCGTTCATATTTTTCAAAAAGGCAAGGAGTTCCTGTTTCATCGATTTCGCAATCTCTGGTCTTTGTTTGCTCAGATCTTTAGCTTCTTCCCAATCCAGGCGCTTTCCCGAAGCATCATACAATTGATAAAGCTCAACCCGTTGCCTCTCATAAGGATGATTATAGATCAGTTTATATCCATTTTTAAGGTGGGCCGATTGCTGACAATATCCATTGGGGAAATGCCAGAACATCGATTTCCTTGGCTTATTGGTTCTCACATCCACAACCTTATTAGCATCGGTTGGGTCCTTTTCGAGTAAAGCTCCCAAATCACTTCCGTCCAGGGTTTGATTGGCGGAGTTAAGAGTGCCTGTCCAACCGAGGATTGTGGGATAAAAATCGAGTCCATTGACCACCACCGCACTTTTAACACCACTGGCAATTTTTGGACCTGAGATCAGGAAAGGAACACGAATTCCCCCCTCGCGCACATGAATCTTTCCTTCATCCAAGGGATAATTGTCTGTAAAAACGATATTTGAGTAGCCCTCCATTCCTCCATTATCAGAACTGAAAATCACATAGGTATTTTCTACTAACTTATGTCCCGGCCATCTGGGGTCTTCGGTTTCCTCTAAATAACGGATTAACTTACCGACATAATAATCGAGAGTTTCTACCATCGCACAGTAGTACGGGTTGGTTTGCCCCTCTAATGTCCACCCTTTGGGGTCCTTAGGGTACTCGACTCCTAATTTCTTGCAGTATTTTTCCAATAACTTTTTGCTTCTAGTTTGTATCGGGGTGTGAACCAACCAACTCGCATAATAGAGAAACATCGGATCGTTCTTATTTTCAGAGAGAAACCGGAGAGCTTCCTCGGTTACATGATCCCGTGGATATCCGTTTTCATCCAGGCGGTATGGGTCTTTTTCCTTTTTAGAGGCAAATCCTTCCAGTCGGTTAGGCATGCCATTCTGCACTCCTCTTGCCTGAGAGTTCCGAGGGATATGAGAGGTGAAATCAAAACCTTCATCTGTAGGTTGCGGGAAAGCATAATGATTGACTGCGATGTGCCACTTGCCCACATGACCGGTTTTGTACCCGTTCGATTTGAGAGCTTCTGCAATCGTCACATTTTTCGTATCCATCCCTCCGCGACACCAAGGAGAGATGAAAGAATTTTGGTGATGAAGAGGCGTGGGAGGTTTGCCTGATGCAACGGTTGTGCTCATTGTTCTGGCAGGATGTTTTCCGCTCATGATTGCACAGCGACTGGGACTGCACACAGGAGAGGGGGAATAACCATTGGTAAAAAGTACACCGCTATTAGCCAGCTTATCTATATTGGGTGTCTCATATGGGCTGGGTTCATCCACATCATAGCTAACCACATCCTGCCAGCCTAGGTCATCCACAAGCATGAGTAAAACATTGGGCTTTGCCGGGCGATCCGACTGGCCACTTAAACTGAGCCCAAAACACAAAAACAAAAGGAAACTAAGTAAACTTTTCATATAAAATTATCTTCGATTCTTGCCCATTTGGGAGGGAATAAAATCCACCCTTGTAAATTTGTTCATTCTTGGAACCTTTACAGTCAAGATGCCATCTCTTACCTGATAGGGTCCAAGTTCCATCAGCTCAACATCCTCATCTTCTCCCGTCTCTGGGTTAATATTTTTAGTGGTAATATCCACTTTATAGAAAGATCCATTCCTAAAACCCTCTCCCTGAAAGGACTTACGGGATTTGACATGATTGAAACGCTTTCCGGACTGCACCATAGCAGGAAGGCTAACCTTTGCCGGAGTGGTGCCCGAACCACCGCTTGAATAAATCAGGTTAGTAAACCTTTTTTGTGTACGGTTCCAGGTAGATACCCGGTAGCGTTCATTTCCGGTATACCCCTGACCAGATACAATGAGATCATTCCCCAACTCGCCAGCCAATGCATGGCGAATCACTTCATCCCGACCACCACCCGCCTGAGCAAACCATTGCCAGACATAGTACATCAAGTGGTTCGGATCTGATGGAACCTGATAATCCTCGATCGTGAAAATTTCGCCCTGTCCATCGGTCACCTTGAATGTATGATCACTTCCGCGAAGAGAAACCTTTCGGGTGATCACAGCCGGTCCACCATCGCTTGCAGGAATAACCAAGTCAGGCCTCAATTCTCCTACCCTTCCGTTGTAATCCCTCCTTTTGGTCAACCCCATCGACCAAGGGCTCTCGTTGTCGGTCCATAGAAAGTTCATCACATTCATTCCCCGCTCCATACATTTACCCATAAGGGTGAGCGTCTTGTAAAACCCATCGATTTCATTTCTAACTCCGTCGCCATTCACATCCGCACTGAGTATCATGGAACCCAGATTACCATCATCCCAGTTTACCCAAGCCTCCGCTGAAACGATCGGTTTCCACCAATACCCCTCGCGGTCCAGTTTCTGGCGGAACAGATCATAATTTCCCCAGGTCGATGTTACATAACTGCCATCCATCATTCCATATCCATCGTGATGGTCAGAAATATTAATATTCAGGCAATCAACCAACTCCATCAGCGTTGAGTTCTTTACCTTTTGTTCGAGGTAATCATTAACCGCCCGCCCGCCGCGCCCATCCAATCCTCCAATTACCGGACACCCTTCACAGGGAGAAGTACCTGAAGTTGAAATGAGGACAGGAAGAGCGGGATCCCCATTATAGACCGCCCGCACAGCCTTGGCTCCTTTAATGAAGATTTCATTATGTAAAAATTCAACATCCGCACCGGGAAGAATACTTTTTAAATTGGTCTCATGTCCAAGTTGCCAGGAATGTACACGACCCTTGAAATGAGAGGCCAGACGTTTCATAAAGCCACTAAACTCATCTGGTTTAGGTCGTTTATCTCCATTGGGGGCCACTTCTGCCGCCCATCCAGGGAAACCAAAAAAGACAAACTCAACAAACAACCCATCCCGGTTGGCCGCACTGACCACATCATCGAACATCTTCAACCCGCCTGAAGGATGTTTCTGATAGTCACAATTTATGGCATTGGGCTCGATCTGGGGCCAGGCCACCCAGAACATCACATAGCTGCTATGTTCGGATAAAATTGGCCGAGTCAATTCATAGGCATTATTCAACGGACGGGAGGCGGAAGGCTGCCAGCGCACGCCCACCTGCATATGATCGGTGGTCCATTCATAGGCGGGCTTGGCATTCAAATGGGAAGTAAAAATGGAGGCACTTGAGATTACAAGAAATAGACCTGAAATTTTGAAAATAAAATTTTTCATAAAATGAGCACACATGGAGTACGAACAAACCTTACCTTTTTAAAAGTAACAAGTTTTATTCATTCGATCTGAGGTAATTTTTCGAGCATGGTCATCCTTTTGTTTTAAAATTGTGCCTATTTTAAAAAGTAATTCTCAAATATCGAAAAAAACTTTTCGGCTCGATCTAGTAAATAGCTCCATGGGAGGTATTTTGGAAGTCGGCTTCGGTACTTTTGCCATCTTGATTGCTATTCGCTTCCTAGAAGCGCCTAACACGATCAAAGCGATTCTTGCATCTGGGGTATCAGCTGGTCTGCTCTTGGTCCCTCACATGCAAAGAGTCGCCGTTTGGTCAGGCTTAACAGTAAGTAAATTTTGTGCTTCGTTAATGCTAGTTACAACAGCCTGTTTAGTTTGGGCTAGTTTTGTATCCTCAATATGGCTATTGGCCGCTGCTCTTTTTTTAGCCCAAGTATGTTTTTCTCAGCTTCCTGGATTCATGATTCAAGTATACTCCCGAAATTATGAATCTTCTGAGCGTGGTAAAAAATTATCTTGGAATTTTATTTTATCTGCTGCCATCGGGATGATTTTATCTTACATGGCAGGCAGTTACCTAGACAGCGAATCTGCAAGGTATGAATGGATTTTTAGAACCATGGCTCTCGTGTCACTGGGATCGGCACTCGCTCTAATCTTAATCCCATCAGACCCAATACCCAAAGGCACAAGAAACCACGGCTTTTTGGATAGCATAAAATTATTAAAAGAAGACCCGCTATTTGCTAGCATGTTGTTTGCGTGGATGGTCATGGGACTGGGAATTATTATGACACTCCCTCTACGCGTAGAATATTTGAGCGGTAATAAAGGATTGGACTTAACCAATGAACAGATTGCTTTGGTTACAGTCATTGTTTTTTCTATTGCTAGAATTATCAGTTCCAGACTTTGGGGAGAACTGTTCGACAAGGTACGCTTTTTATTTTTTCGAATCTCCTTAAACCTCTTCCTTATTGCTGCGACTTTGGTTTATTTCCACTCAGAAAGTCTATTCGGGGTCGCGATTGGGGCGGCTCTTGCTGGCATCGGTGTAGGAGGCTCAAAAATTGCATGGAGTTTGTGGGTCACAAAACTTGCCCCCGTAGGAATGGAGGCAAAATACATGGGAGTCCATGTTGCCTTGACGGGTTTACGCGGAGCGTTAGCTCCTTTTTTGGGCTACTGGTTACTAGGGTTGCTGGGTTATCATGGGGTGGCTTTGTTTTCTGTCGCTTTGGTAATTATTTCAACATTGTTATTCATTAGGGTATTTACTCTTCAATCACCCAGACCCAATGAACTTTGAAAACTTTTTCTTTCTCACGAGTTGTCGATTGACGATCATTGGCCTCTGGGTTTGATAAAGGGTATGAGTATACGAATCTTCGCCTTGAGTATTTTTTCCCTCACAGTTGCCTGCAACCTACCGGCAAAGTCAAAGTTGGGAGAATATTATTATGGTTTTGGATATAGCTTTATTGACGATAGCAGTGACCTCGACCGGCAAGGAAATTTCCTGCGCCTTCGTGCCCATGGGCCAAATAATGAAGAATCTGACCTTGGGGTAGTTTTAGATTATGGCACTGTTGACTTAAATGGCTCGGATGGCAGTTCGCTCAATATTGGTATTGATCTCATGGTGCATTTCGAGGACCTAACTGGCCCCAACTCCCGCATCCACCCCTTCGTAGGATTCGGTCTCTCTTACCTCGATGAAGAAACCCCAATCAGACTTGCCGAAGATGGCTTCACCTGGAGCCTTTTCTTTGGGTCGGAACTGAAATTAAATAATTCCTTATCTGCAT
>Ga0255783_10000754_pt1 | contig 36297 bp, 39 predicted proteins | sample 011ome_22_FD_179981 | JGI IMG/M metagenome (GOLD analysis project Ga0255783, IMG submission 179981) | Coastal salt marsh microbial communities from the Groves Creek Marsh, Skidaway Island, Georgia - 011507BT metaG (version 2) | ecosystem: Environmental > Aquatic > Marine > Intertidal zone >... | reverse complement strand
TTACAATGAACGACTACGACTGACGTCGAACCTTCAAATGTATTATGCAAAGTTTTGACCAAATCGGATTTTTCTTGTCTATTCACCGAAAAGCCTCCACGTTATTGTTTAGATTAAATTCTAAACACTTGTTGCATTTAAGGTAATTAAATTACCCACGGCCCGCCCTATCAACAAGCAGTAAACTGCTTTTTTGTCTATGTAGGATATTAAGATTAAATCACCTACAGTCTTGGACAGGTTCAGCCTAAATAAAGGCTGATAGAGAATGATGTATTTTCACTCTCTTAGTAAATATAATAGATTAACTATATATTTACATTAATACCAACTCCCATAGTGGAGCTGATTGAAACCTTTTTAATAAAAGTGCCCTTAGCACCAGATGGTCTTGCTCTTTGAACAGCGTCAACAAAAGAATTTACATTTTCAATCAATTTATCTGCTCCAAAACTAACCTTTCCAACGCCTGCTTGAACTATTCCATTTTTTTCTGCGCGATATTGAACTTGCCCTGATTTTGCCGCTTCCACAGCCGACTTAATATCAGCTGTAACTGTTCCCAGCTTAGGATTAGGCATTAATCCCTTTGGCCCCAAAATTTTTCCTATTCTCCCAACTACACCCATTAAATCAGGTGTAGCTATGATCCTATCATAGTTTAAATTTCCTTTTTGCATGTCTTCTGCCAAGTCTTCAGCTCCAACAACATCTGCTCCTGCCTCAGTTGCTTCTTTAGCTTTTTCATCCCTGGCAAATACCGCAACCCTCATTTCTTTACCATTACCATTTGGTAATGATACAACTCCCCTTACCATTTGATCAGCATGCCTTGGGTCTATGCCCAAATTCATTGAAACCTCAATAGTTTCATCAAATTTAGACCTTTTATTATCAACAAAAAAACTTACAGCACTTCCTAAATCAAAATCTTTGTTCTGTATTTTTTTATTTATATCAACTAAATATTTACTTTTTTTCATACTCTACTCCAAAACCTCAATACCCATGGACCTAGCTGATCCTTTAACCATTTCTATTGCCCCATCAATATTAGCAGCATTCAAATCTTTCATTTTATTTTCGGCTATTTCTTTGACCTGGGCAATTTTTACAGAACCACCAACAGTTCTTCCAGGTTCGCTAGAACCTTTTTCTTTACCTGCGGCCTTTTTAAGGTAAAAAGAAACAGGTGGTGTCTTAGTAACAAAACTAAAACTCTTGTCAGAAAAAACTGTTATTACAACAGGTATAGGCATATTTTTTTCTAGTGATTCCGTAGAAGCATTAAAAGCCTTACAGAACTCCATTATATTAACACCTCTTTGCCCAAGAGCAGGCCCTACAGGTGGAGAGGGATTAGCTGCACCTGCCGGAATGTTTAATTTGATATAACCATCAATTTTTTTTGCCATTTTTTCCTCCACAACATAATATGCTGCTTAACCTTTGATATTAAATTTTTTCCACTTGACTATATTCTAAATCAACGGGAGTTGACCTTCCAAATATAGATACCGCAACTTTTAGCCTAGATTTATCTTCATCAATTTCTTCAACTAACCCGTTAAAGCTCTGAAAAGGACCTTCAGAAACTCTTACTTCTTCACCTATTTCATAAATAACACTTGATCTTGGTTTATCAACACCCTCACTTATTTGCTCAATAAGCCTTTTCGCCTCAGCTTCACTTATAGCTACTGGCTTCCCTTTACCACCAAGAAACCCAGTTACCTTGGATTGGCCCTTAACGAGGTGCCAACTTTCATCAGTCATTTCCATTTTAACTAATATATAGCCAGGAAAAAACTTCTTTTCACTTTGAACCTTTGCACCACGTCTTATTTCTATAACTTCTTCAGTAGGGACTAATACTTCCTCTATTAAAGAGCTCATATTTTTAGAAACTACCTGTTCCTCTATACTCTGGCATACTTTTTTTTCAGACCCAGAAAAAACATGTACCACATACCACTTCTTGGCCATTATATTAGTCCAATATTCAATAGTTTAAAGTCAAACATTATTATTCTTAATTACCAAGCCCTAATAAAAATTGCACAATATTTGATAACAACAAATCTACCAGAAAGAAAAAGAGAGAAGCTAATAGAGCCATAACAAAAACACTAAGCGAGGCGTACAAAGTTTCACGTCTACTTGCCCAAGTGATTCTGTTGATTTCCTGTCTAACCTGCCTAACAAATTGTGCGGGGTTTGTTTTAGCCATGAGAAGCCTTTCTTGCAAGAACAAAATGATTATTTACATTTTTTTTTTTTAATAGTCAAAAGTAATAATTAGATCGAATAGTTTATTGGCAGGAGTGGAGGGGCTCGAACCCCCAGCCCCCGGTTTTGGAGACCGGTGCTCTACCAGTTGAGCTACACTCCTTTAAATTCCATAAAAACCTCATTATATTAACTATTAATTGTTATTTTCTTTAAGACTCAATGCTTGATACAACACCAGCGCCAACAGTTCTACCACCTTCTCGAATCGCAAACCTTAAGCCTTCATCCATTGCTATAGGCGCAATCAACTCGACTGTAATTGCTATATTATCTCCTGGCATTACCATTTCTGTTCCAGATGGTAATTCAACTGCCCCCGTAACATCAGTTGTTCTAAAATAAAACTGTGGGCGATAATTGCTAAAAAATGGTGTATGCCTTCCACCCTCATCTTTAGTAAGAATGTAAGCTTCACCCTTAAACTTAGAGAAAGGTTTAATTGAACCTGGTGCAGATAACACCTGACCACGCTCAACATCTTCTCTCTTTGTTCCTCTTAAAAGAACACCAACATTATCTCCAGCTTCTCCAGAATCTAGAAGTTTACGGAACATTTCAACACCAGTACATGTAGTCTTAGTTGTATCCTTTATCCCAACAATCTCTATCTCTTCACCAACCTTTATCACGCCTCGTTCAACACGGCCCGTAACAACAGTACCTCTTCCTGATATAGAAAAAACATCTTCAATAGGCATTAAAAAAGGCTTATCTTTATCACGCTCAGGCTGTGGAATGTAAGAATCTACAGCAGCCATTAATTCTGTAATTGAATTTACACCTATGGCCTCATCACGACCTTCCAACGCTGCTAATGCACTTCCTTTTACAATAGGAATATCATCACCAGGAAAATCATAACTACTTAGAAGTTCACGTATTTCCAACTCCACTAATTCTAATAATTCTTCATCATCAACCTGGTCAACCTTGTTCATGTACACAACCAATGATGGCACACCAACCTGACGAGCAAGTAAAATATGTTCTTTAGTTTGTGGCATAGGACCATCAGCTGCATTAACAACTAAAATAGCGCCATCCATTTGAGCAGCACCTGTAATCATGTTCTTAACGTAGTCAGCATGACCAGGACAATCAACGTGTGCATAGTGACGATTTTCTGTTTCATATTCCACATGAGCTGTAGAGATTGTTATACCTCTTTCTCTTTCTTCAGGAGCTTTATCAATTTGGTCATACGCAGAAAAATCAGCACGACCAGCATCAGCCATCACTTTTGTAATTGCTGCAGTTAGTGTAGTTTTACCGTGATCAACATGGCCAATTGTACCAATGTTTACGTGGGGTTTACTACGATCAAATTTTTCTTTAGACATCTTATGACCTTTCTTTCTTTAGTTTTTTTCGTTATGCTTTAATTTAAGTGGTGGTGGGGGTAGGATTCGAACCTACGTACGCTACGCGGGCAGATTTACAGTCTGCTGCCTTTAACCACTCGGCCACCCCACCTAATAAATATTTTTATAGTAAATTCTAATAATGCACCTTACATAGTTCTAGTTTAGTGGTAAGTTTATATACACAAGCATTGCCAATTAGAAAAGCTTTATTTAAATGTCAATAAAAATTTATTTAAAATTTAATTATAAAGTTATATTGAATGACTAAAAATAAAAAAACTTTCCAAATAGTGAAAAAAAGAAAATTCAAAAGAATTGAAAATAATCTTTCAAAAAAATTGAATTTAAAACCTAACCAAATAGTTTTGTCAGGTAAACATTCCATCCTGTCTGCTATAAAGAATAGAGACAGGAAACTACACCACCTTCTTCTAACACAAGAAAGTGCTTTATTTTGGCAAGAACAACTCCAGAATTTAAACCTTAACCTTGATGTAAAAATTAAGACTAAAGAAGATCTTGATTTAATCAATAATTACCAACCACATCAAAACTCCATTTTAGTGACTGAACCTCTAGAAAGAGTTTCATTAGATGAATTTCTATTCACTAATAAAAAAAACCCTGAATTACCAAAAAGAATTATTATCATGGACCAGGTAACAGACCCTCAAAATGTCGGAGCAATAATTAGATCAGCCTACGCTTTTAAAATGGATGGGGTAGCTTTATCCCAAAGTAATAGCCCTGATGAAACAGGAAGTATGGCAAAGGCATCCTCAGGAGCAATTGAGAAGATTAAAATTATTCAATTATCTAATATGGCAAGAGAAATTAAAAAACTTCAAACAGCGAATTTTATTGTTTATGGGCTAGCATTTGGAGGGAATAAAAATATTTTAGATCTTGAAAATGAAAAAGGCAATGTTGCAATAATTGTAGGTTCTGAGGGGAAGGGACTTAGAAGATTGACAAAGGAAAAAGCAGATCAATTGTTAGAAATACCAATGAACGAAGACAGCAATTCTTTAAATGTGGCAAACGCCGCATCAATAACAATGTTTCAACTACAAAAAAATATTATAAATAATTAAATAAGTTCTTGTCTCTAAAATAATTTTCTATTATTGATTTGATCAGTGCCGGCTTAGCTCAGTTGGTAGAGCAGTTGATTTGTAATCATCAGGTCGGGAGTTCGAGTCCCCCAGCCGGCACCATAACTTAAAAGGTTACGAAATAAACCAAATTCTTAGTTTTGAATTAATAATAATTATTTTAATTTAACTTTTCTTAAATAAGGTAATACCTTTTCAAAAGTTCCAAATTTTTCTTTAGCATCATTATCATTTACTGCGGCTGGAATAATTACGTCTTGTCCAATTTGCCAATCAGCTGGAGTTGCTACACCTTTATTAGTTGATAGTTGCAAAGCATCTAAAGCCCTTATCACTTCAGCAAAATTTCTTCCAACTGTCATAGGATATGTCATCGAAAGTTTTAATTTTTTATCTGGACCAATTATAAAAACTGACCTTACTGTAGCAGTGTCATTAGGAGTTCTTCCGTCAGGAAGATAAGCTTCTGCTGGTAACATATCAAAAGCCTTAGAGATAGCAAGGTTGGCATCAGCTATGATTGGAAAATTTGGATTATAGTTTCCGTATGACTTAATATCTTCCTTCCATTTTTTATGATCCTCAACACCATCTACAGAAACGCCAATAACCTTAGTTGCTCTTTTTTCCCATTCGCTTTCTAATTGAGCTACTGCGCTAAACTCTGTGGTACAAACTGGCGTAAAATCTTTAGGATGAGAAAATAATATTGTCCAAGATTCTCCTACAAACTCATGAAGACTAAATTTTCCCTGATCAGTCACCACTTCAATATCTGGAATAATATCGTTGATACGCATAGTCATATTTTAACTCATTTCTATATTTTTTAAGTTTTGTATTTAAATTTTTAAGTAATATTCGGTTGTTAGCAAACTTTTCAAAAAATTATAAAAATTAATTTTCGAAGAAAAAAACTTTTTTGTTTGAAAGCACAAATTAAAAATTTATTTCTCATATTTCATAGCAATGTGGGAGATGCCGTCTTCAAAAAAAACATTTCCATATGAAAAAAAATTAAGATTTTTATAAAAATTTTCCACCGCAACCTGGCTATGTAAAATTATATCAATATCTTCATTATTTTTATAAATATTAACTATTTCATTTATTAGTAACGATCCAATTTTTAATTTTCTAAATTCTTTTAAAACAGCCACTCTTTCTATTTTATAACTATTTTTGTTTTTAAGACGAACTCTTCCCGTCGCTATCGCTTTTTTATCATCGTATATTAGATAATGATCACATAAGTGGTCAAGGTCATCAAACTCAATTTTTTCTGAAATTTTTTGCTCATTACAAAAAACTGTTTTCCTAATTTTAAAAGATTTCTTAAGTTCATATTTGGAGTTGATTTTTTTAAATTGTAGTGACAACATTAACTTCATTCTTTGAGTATCAATTAAAATAATTGTTCAATAATCATAAAGGTAAGCTACTACCGTCATAATTATAAAACTTTCCTGTATTTATCATTTTCAAACCTAAAAAATGTTTTAACAAACCGCTGGCACTTTCTTCTGGTGATATGTCAGCATTAGCCCCACCCATGTCTGTCCTTACCCAACCAGGATGGTAAGAGCATACAACAATATTTTCACTTATCAATTGGCTTGAAATACTTCGCATCAAATTGTTAGCTGCTGCCTTTGATGCTCTGTAAATTGGTGCGTTTGGTGATGAATGAGTTTGACTGCCCATAAGTGATGATATGATAGCTATTTTGGCACCATCTTTCTTATTCAGATTTTTATATAATTTTTGGATGGTTAGAAAAGGCCCTGCTACGTTAGCATTCATTACATCATTAATAGTTTTTTCATTGTGGTCCTCACTAAAAAGATTTCCCTTACCATTATTTAGTCCAGCGTTACAAACTAGTATATCTATACTTTTTTTTAAATGATTAGATACTTCATTAATACTTTCTGATTTGGTCACGTCCATCTCTGAAATATTTAAATTATTATATTTTTGAGATAAATTATTTAGCTCTATTGACTTTTCTATATTTCGGCAACAGGCCTCAACATTAAAATTTTGTTCTAATGAAAGTTTTGTTAAAGCTAATCCAATACCACGATTAGCTCCAGTAATTAATATTGTTTTATTCATAATATTCTCTCAAATTCTAGATTATTCATAAGCTTCAACGATTTAATATTTTCTTACTATTTATATGATTTCTCCATGCAGCAAATATACCACTGATTACAACTATACTTCCACCAAGAAAAATTGATAAGGTAATTTTATCATTAAAAAAACTTATCCCTATTAATGAAGCAAAAAATAGTTGAAAGTATGTAAATGGCTGCAATACACTAGCCTCAGCATTTTCATAGGCCATTATCAGCAAAAAGTGTCCAGCTGTACTTAAAACACAAAGCAAAGCCATCCAACCCCAATCTTTGAAAAAAATAGGTTCCCAATGAAAGGGTCCAAGAATAGACATGATAAAGAATCCAACAATAGCAACCCAAAAAAAACTGGTCTCTGATCTATCTGTTTGGGATACTTTTCTGGTTAAGATAGTATAAAACCCTAACACAAACGCACCAAGTACCGGCAAAAAAGCATCAATGCTAAAAATAAATTTAGATGGATCTAAAATTATAATTATACCAATAAACCCAAACCCTACTGCCAACCACCTTTGTATTCCAATTTTTTCATTTAAAATAGGCCCAGAAAAAGCAACAACAATTAGAGGAAATACAGACATAATTGAATGTGTTTGAACAAGTCCAAGTTTAGTAAAAGAATATACTCCTATTAATATTGCCGATGTTAGCAATAGGCCTCTTATCAATTGTGTGAATGGTTGTTTGGAATAAAAGACTTTTTTTATTCCGTCTTTCTTTCTTAAACTTATTAATGTTACGAGCAAGGCCAAAACCCAACTTCTTATCATATTTATTACAAAAACATTATATGTTTCTGCTAAATATCTCGAAACGCCATCCATAATTGCAAAAAATAATGTTGCTAAAATAATTATAAAAATACCTTTTTTAACATTATTAACCATAGATACCATAACTCTATTACTTGGAAAAATTGTAGACAAAAAAAACGAGAATTTAGGAAAGTTTTCTTATTAATTTAATTGTATATATTAATAAATTATTATTATAATTAATACATAAATCTTTTAAATATCTTATGAGGAATTGATGAGTAATCTTTTCAAAAAAATTGGTTTTATTGGTGTAGGACTAATGGGGTGTTCTTTTGTAAAAAGGCTATCTCAAGCTGAATACAATATTAATGCATATGATAAAGATGAAAATAAATTAAAACTTGTAAAAAACATAAAAAACGTATCCTGTTCTCAAAATCCTTCTGCTGTTGCAAATGAATGCAATTTAATCTTTATATGTGTAGATAAGACAGAAAACGTGGAGGAAGTCGTTTTTGGAGAGAACGGTGTAATACAAAATGCTTCTAAAAACTCAATAATTGTTGACTTATCGACAACCTCTGCAGATAAAACAATTCTTTTTGCGGATAAGGTGAAGTTGAAAAAAAAGGTCTCTTGGGTGGATGCTCCTGTATCTGGAGGGCCTTCAAAAGCCTTAGATGGGTCTCTAGCTATAATGATTGGTGGAGATAGCAAAAATATTAAATTAATAACTCCTGTGTTGGATAAACTTTCATCAAACTTTACACATTTTGGTCCTGTAGGATCAGGTCAAATTGTTAAAATGATAAATCAAATATTAGTTCTTAATAATTACGCAATCTTAGCAGAAGCACTCTCTTTTGCTGAAGGGTATGGAATTGATGCAAGTAAAATTCCAGATGCATTAAGTGACGGTCATGCAGGATCAAATTTATTAACTCATTTGTTTCCAAGAATGATTAACAAGGATTTTGATCCGCAAGGGTATGCCACACAAATTCAAAAAGACTTGAAGATGGTATGTGATCTAGCAGATAAGAAAAACATTCCAACACCACTATCGAGTCTTACTAAACAATTGTTCTCTATTCTTAATAATAAATCAAAACAAAACTTAGATGGAACATCCATAGTTAAACTGTTTGACAAAAACAGAAGTCTCTAAATGAATATAGCAAATAAAAATTTACCAATTATTGATGCACATCATCATTTTTGGGATTTATCCTTAAATAAAAACCCTTGGCTAGATCCTAATAATCAAATTCCATTTAGGTATGGTAATTATAAGTCAATATGCAAAAACTTCTTAATAGAAGATTACAAAAGAGTTAGCAAAAGACACAATATAGTTAAAACTATACATATGGAAACTGAATGGGACCCCCGAGATCCTATTGGGGAAACAAAATGGCTTCAAGAATTATTTGATGATACAGGTTGGCCAAACGCATTAGTTGGTCAGGCATGGTTTGATAAAGAAGATATTGAAAAAGTCTTAAGTGGTCATAAACAATTCCCATTAATTAGAAGTATTAGACATAAGCCCAAATCTTCAGCAAGCCCTGAAACTAGAGATTTTAACCCTAAAGGAACTCTTAAAGATCCACTTTTTAGAAAAGGCTATTCCCTCCTAAAAAAATATAAACTTCATTTTGACCTTCAAACCCCTTGGTGGCATCTAAATGATGCCAGCTCTTTAGCCAAGGATTTTCCAGATACAATTATTATTTTAAATCATGCGGGACTTCCATCAGACAGGTCTGATAAGGGCTTAGATAATTGGAAAAGAAACATGGAAGAATTTGCTGAGCAACCAAATGTAGCTGTCAAGATATCTGGAATCTGTGTGCCTAACAAAAAATGGACTATCGAATTAAATAAGAAAATCATTTTAGATATTATTGATATTTTTGGATATGAAAGGTGTATGTTTGCTTCCAATTTTCCTGTTGATAGCATCCTAGCAAGCTTTGACGAAATTTATGATGGATTTAAAGCAATAACTTCTGGAATGAATACACATGAAATTAATTGCCTATTTCACGATAACGCTATCAAATATTATACACCACTCTAGTACTATAATCCTTGGAAATTAGGTTTTCTTTTTTCCATAAAAGCTTTTCTTCCTTCTTTATAATCTTCACTATCAAAACATGCAGATGCTAACTTTTCACATAACAAAAGGTCTCTTTCATCAGAGTTTTTTGAAATCTCAATCCCTATTTGTTTCATTGCCTTGATAGTTAATGGTGCGTTATTAGCAATGTTTAAGGCATAATCTTTAACATAACTATCTATACTGTCTTCACTTACAAGCTTTTGAACTAAACCACATGCAAGAGCTTCACTTGCAGAAATTTTTTCAGCTGTGAACATAAAATGCTTTGCCATTCCTGGCCCCATAACATCAAAGAGCCTTTTAATAGAAGAAAAAGGATATCCAAGCGAGAGTTTTGCGGCTGGCATTGCAAATTTAGATTTTTCAGAACATATTCTAATATCACAACAAACAGCCAAATTAAGCCCACCCCCGATACAATAACCATCAATCATGGCAATAGTTGGTTTTGGAAATGTTTCTAGATTTTCATAAACTTTTTGAGTTCTTTTGTTATAGCTCAACACAGCTTCTTTCGAGCTTCTTTCTTTATCAAATTTTGAAATATCAGCGCCAGAAACAAATGCTTTACCACCTGCTCCACTGAGCACAATAACTCTTATTTCTTGACTTGATCTAAATCCATCGAGAATTTGTTCAAGAGCGTCCCACATTTCTATTGAAACTGCATTATGCTTTTCTGGATTATTAAAAGTAATATATCCAACTCCATCTTTTACTCGAGATAACATTTTTTCTGTAGTCATAACTAATCCTTATGTTTAAATTATGCTTTTTGATTTTAAAGTGTTTAACTCTTCCACACTAAATCCAAGGTCACCCAATACATCGTGATTATGCTCACCCTTTTCAGGAGGCCTACATTTCATTGAACTTGGAGAACGTGACAAATTAAAAGGTTGACCAACTAATTTTGTATCTCCAAATGGAATAGTCTCTATTTCCTGAGCAATTCCAAGATGCTTTACTTGTGGATCATCAAAAACTTTGTCAATTGAATTAATAGGGCCACAAGGCACCCCAACCTTTTCAAGCATTTCTACCCATTCACTGGAAGTTTTAGTAATAGTTACTTCTTCAATAAGTTCATTCAAATAGTCACGGTTTTTTAATCTATTCTTAGCGTCTATAAATTCTTCCATCTGAATCCACTCTTTTTTGTCTATGGCTTCCACAAATCTTTTCCAAATTGTTTCTCCAGCCACAGCCAAATTTATAGAACCATCGGAAGTTTTGAAAACACCAGTAGGAACGCTTGTTGGGTGGTTGTTTCCAGCTTGTCCAGCAATTTGTTTTTCGCTCAACCACCTTGCTGCTTGAAAATCAAGCATAAAAATCTGTGCTTGAAGCAATGAAGTATTGACCCATTGTCCAATACCTGACTTTTGCCTTTCAAGAAGTGCTGTCTGAATTCCCATAGCACAAAAGAGACCAGCTGTAAGATCAGCTACTGGTATGCCTACTCTCATAGGCCCCTCACCAGGAGCACCAGTAATACTCATCAAACCTCCCATGCCTTGGGCTATTTGATCAAAACCAGGTCTTTTAGCATATGGACCATTTTGACCAAAACCTGATATACTGGCTAAAATAATTTTAGGATTTCTTTTTTTGAGGGTTTCGTAATCTATTCCTAGTCGATCCTTTACATCTGGACGAAAATTTTCAACAACAACATCAGAAGTTTCAACTAGCTTCATCAAAATTTCAATAGCTTCTGGTTTTTTTAAATTTAGAGTAATGCTCCTTTTGTTACGATGCAAATTTTGGAAGTCAGAGGTGTGTCTGGAGGCACCAAGAGCACCGTCTGGTTCCACACTCTCAGGTGCTTCTACTTTTATTACGTCTGCACCCCAGTCTGCTAACTGTCTAACTGCCGTTGGTCCAGACCTAACCCTGGTTAGGTCAATTACTCTTATATGTGACAAAGCGTCTGATGCTGGTAAATGAGGCATATCGAATTTCTCCATTCCTAATTTTGGAAGTAATATTATATATAGATCATAAATTGACAGAAGATCAATTAATTGCTTGTTAATCATTAAAAAAAAAATAATAGTGCTTACGAAAAATTTTTTGGACAAAGTCTATGAATAAAAAAACATTTAATTTTGAAGAATTTTCAAATTACCTATCTGCAATTGAAAAAAATTGTAATAAGGTATTTATTAAGTCAAAAGACTCAAAGGTTTGTTGGAGATCATGGGGTAAAGGTAAGCCTTTAATACTTCTTCATGGAGGTTATGGTAGCTGGGCACATTGGATAAAACAAGCTATACCATTCTCAAAAAATTATAATGTTTTAATCCCTGACATGCCAGGTTTTGGAGAATCAGAAGATTTAACCCTTCCACATACTCCTGAAAAAATTTCTGCAAATATAGCTGAAACACTTCTAAAACTAATTTCACCAGAAGAAACCCCAATAATATGTGGCTTTTCTTTTGGTGGCCTAATCGCAGGTCATTTATCTTATAATCTTATTGAAAGAGGTTTGAATCCTGAAAAATTAATATTGGTAGGTCCGGGGGGGCTTGGAGCAAAACGCGGTGAAATGAGAAACATGATCGCAAGGCACTCAAAAATGTCAGAAGAAGAAATCTATCAAGCTCACAAAACAAATCTTGAAATTTTAATGATGCATGACGCAACAAAAGTAGATGACTGGTCTATTCATATTCAAAAACAAAATACGGATGCACATAGAATTAAAAGTCGGCCAATTTCTTCAACAGATACTCTAGCTAGAATTTTAGAAAAACAAGATGTTCCACTCTTCCTTTTATGGGGTGAAAAAGATGCAAGTGTTGGTGTATATTTAGAGGACAGAATGTCAATTTTAAGGGATATAAATAGCAAAGTTAGATTTCATGTAGAGTATAATTTAGGTCATTGGATAATGTATGAAAATGATGTTATTTTTAATAAAATATTAAATAATTTCATTCAAGATTAAATCCATGGCTTTTAAGCCAACTTTTGAAATTATCTCTTTCTGGAACTGATAGTTGTCTACTTATATTTTCTGACCATGTACCTCTTTCTGCTACACCATAAAGGTTAACATGTCTCTGTTTATCTTCTGATATAGGAGCTGTCTCGAAAACTCGCCCATCATATTCTTCTATTTTGTCACTTAAATTTTCATCATTATAGATGTTATAATGAATGACTACATCTTGAGGTAACCTATATGAAATTGATGACTTTTCTTCTGGCCAACCCACAGCCAAACCTGCAATAGGAAACACCCCCTTTGGTAATTCACAGATGTTTTTTACCTCTTCTATAATATTTCTAATCATGCTGATAGGACAAACTCCCAAACCTATTGTTTCTGAAGCAGATATCATTGATTGCATTGATAATGCTGCATCAATCACACTATTCATAAATGTATCTAAATTATTATTTTTATAAGTATAACCTCTATTTTTTGTAATTTTAATATTTCTTCTGATATCAGCCAGAAACAAGAAAAATAATGGAGCTTTTAGGGCCCATTTTGTATTACCAATTAAATTTGAGATTTGGGATTTAATAACTTCATCTTGAAGAACTAATATCGAATATTGTTGCAGGTTTGATTTTGATGGGGCGGACTGTGCTGCCGTTAACAGCAAACTTAGTAATTCCTTAGAAATATTTTTTTTGGAAAATTTTCTTACACTTCCCCTTGATAAAATAGTTTTTAAAAGTGGTGGCAAATCAGTTTTCAGAGGACCAACTTTTGTTTCTTTTCCATATCTGTTTTTATATATTTGTTGATAATTTAACATTAAGTATACTTTCATAATAAATTTATTTAATTTAATTATAGGAATTTAATTAATTTTAAGGAATTTTTTTATGTTAAATTTAACAGGTAAGGTAGCGATTGTTTGTGGATGTGGATCACATGGAAATGACTTTGGGAATGGAAGAGCAATAGCTACAACACTTGCACGTCAAGGAGCTCAAGTAATTGGAATAGATGTAGATGATACAGCAGGACAAAATGCCAGAGATTTTATAATAAAAGAAGGTAACTTTTGTGAGTTTTATAAAGTTAATATGACAAACGAAAATGAGGTTAAAAAATTTTTTAAAACGTTTCAAACACAATACAAATCATTGGAAATATTAATAAACGTTGTTGGGCAATCTGAACCAGGAGGACCAACAGAAATTAATACAGAAACTTGGGAAAAACAATTTAGATTAAATTTGGACACAGCATATTATAGCATTAAAAAAGCTATCCCAATAATGAGACAAAATAAAGGTGGCTCTATTGTCAATATTTCTTCGGTTGCTGGATTAAGGTATGTTGGAAAGCCGCAAGTTGCATATAGTGCTTCTAAGTCAGCCCTTATTCAAATGACAAAAACCACTGCTGTTATTGAAGCTAAGAATAACATAAGATTGAACTGTGTTGTTCCTGGTTTAATGCATACCCCTCTTGTTGACAGACTAGCCAAAAAATATGCAGATGGTGATTATGATGGCTTTGTAAACCACCGAAACAGTCAAGTACCTATGGGTAGAATGGGCGAGTCATGGGACGTAGCTAATGCTGTATTATTTTTATGTTCTGATGAAGCAAAGTATATTACTGGAACAGAAATTATTGTCGATGGAGGCCTTACAGCGTCAACTCCATAAAAATTGTAAGTAAATTAACTCCTTGTTAGATTGTGTAAGATACTACTTTGGGCAACCGCGAAGAAATGGGATGTAATTATGTACGAAAATATAAAAAAACGTACTAGTGAACTTTTATCAAAGGCTAATGTTACTGACAAACCTAGTCAGTTTGTAGACATGGCTTTATTTATACTTATCCTTTTAAATATAATGGCTGTGTGCTTGGAATCTGTTGAATATATAGGTAATAAATATGAAAAAATATTTTATTATTTTGAAATGTTTTCAGTTTTAATTTTTGGAATAGAGTATTTACTAAGAATTTGGTCTGCACCTGCAAGAGACGACCTAGGAGAGAGTTCCAGTTCAATAAAAAGATTAAAATATATTTTTAGTTTTACAGGTTTAGTTGATTTGCTTGCAATAATCCCTTCAATTTTAACTTATTTTGGAGGTTTAGATCTAAGATGGCTTAGAGTTTTAAGACTATTACGATTATTAAAAATATCAAATTATACTTCTGCTATTGAAGATTTTTTTTCAGCCATTAAGGCAGATTGGAGATCTTTTAGCGCAGCATTATATCTAGTATTAGTAGCACTATTTTTATCAAGTGCTCTGATGTATATTGCCGAGCATGAAAGTCAACCGGAAAAATTTAGCTCAATACCTGAGACAATGTGGTGGGGTCTTATTACATTAACCACAGTCGGGTATGGTGATGTATCCCCAATTACTCCCTTTGGAAAAATTATAGGCGCCTTTACAGCTATAATGGGTGTGTGTACTGTTGCCCTTTTGACAGGTATAGTTGCATCCGCATTTGCAAATCAAAGAGCGCAAAGGACTGCTCTTTTAGAAGCTGAAATTAATCAAGCCCTCAGTGATGGTGTTATTAGTGATGTTGAGGCTAAAAAAATTGAAAAATTAAGAAAAGAACTTAACCTATCTCCCGAACATTCCCGATCATTAATAAACATTCTTTCAGAAAAAAAATAATTTTAACTAAAACCTTCTAGCATATTGAGGAGGCACTAATATATCATATTGTAATGTTCTCGCTGCATCCCACACCCATCTTGGGTTTGATAAGAATGCTCTAGCGATAGCTATCATATCTGCATCTTGATTAACAATTATATCATTAGCTTTGGTTGGCTCGGTTATCATGCCCACAGTTCTAATAACCATATCTGTATTTTCTTTCATCATTTTTGCTAAATGTACTTGGTAATGAGGACCAATAGGAATTTTAGGGTTTGGAGTATTACCACCACTTGATACACATAGATAGTGACATCCTATTTGTTGTAATTTTTGAGCAAAAGTTATAGCTTCATTTTCATTTATTCCTTCTTTCTCCCATTCGGTACCCGTAATTCTCATTCCAAGAGGGAATCCTTCAGGAACAGCCTCTTTAACTGCACCAAAAACTTCTAAAGGAAATCTCATCCTATTTTCAAGAGACCCTCCATATTCATCAGAACGTTTATTTGATATATTTGATAAAAACTGATGCAAGAGATAACCATGCGTTCCATGTATTTCTATTAAATCAAATCCAATTTGCAGAGACATTATTGCAGCTTCCACGAATTTTTTTTTGATACGATCCATATCATTTTTACTCATCGAATGGGGAGTATGCCAATCATCATCAAAAGGAATTGAAGAAGCACTAAAAGTTGGCCAAGGATCTTCTTCATCCTTCAAACTTTTTCTTCCTTCCCACGGCCTCTGTGAAGATGCTTTCCTACCAGCATGAGATAATTGAATACCAAAGCTTGTATTTGGTGAAGCCACCGCTTTTGCTTTTTCAAAGATTTCTTTTAGAGATTTAGCACAAAATTCATTATACAAACCTGCACAATGATGTGTAATTCTTCCTACTCTCTCAACCGCAGTTGCTTCAATCATCACCAAACCTGCACCTGAATAACCAAGTTGCATTAAATGTTGAGTGTGCCAATCAGTCATTACTCCATCAACTGCAGAATATTGACACATTGGCGCAACTACGACCCTATTAGGAATTTCTAAATTGCCAATTTTTATTGGTGTGAATAACATTAATCTACCTTTTATTATCTAAATTCATTAATCCAAGTATCAACTAATCTACGTGCGATTGAGTCAATCCTAGGTAACTTAAAACCGTTTTTAATAGATGGATGTTTTAATGATTTTAGTTCTTCTAACGAAAACCAATGAGCATCCTCTATTTCGTTATAATCAATATCTAGCTCTGTACTCTCAGCCTCTGCAAAAAAACCTAACATCAAAGAAGCTGGAAAGGGCCAAGGTTGTGAGTGAAAATATTTAATATTTTTTACTTTAACTCCTACTTCTTCTAAAACCTCCCTTTCGAGCGCTTGTTCCAGGCTTTCTCCAGGCTCAACAAACCCGGCTAATGTACTATACATTCCTTCGGGAAACCTTGCAGACCTTCCTAGTAATACCTTCTCTTTATGACTAATTAGAGTGATGATAGCAGGATCAGTCCTAGGGAAATGGCTTTTTCCACATTTTATATTGGAACAAACCCTTACAAAACCTCCTTCTTTTGAAGAATTTTTATATCCACAAACTCCACAAAATTTATGAGTTTTTTGCCAAAAATTCATTCCATTTGTTAGGGCTAAAAAAGATCCATCTATATCGTTTAAGGTAGGACCATATTTTCTTAAATCATCAATTATAATGTCATTTTCTTCAATCCACTTTTTTGCCTCAGAATTTTGGTCATTTAATTCAAAACCTACATAATAAAATTTATTTGCAGATCCAAGAAAAATTGGATCACTAATTCCATTTGGTAATAACTTTTTTAAAAGGGAATAATCAAATTTAATTGCATTGATATTCTGATCAAACCCTTTAAAAAGATTTTTCCCATTATAAACAGGAATAAATTTAGTTCTTGGATCCATCATTATTTTTTTTAAAAAATTTTCGTCGTTTCTATAATCACCATGACGATTGATCTCTGAGCTAGCATAGAATGGTTGCAACATTTTATTTCCATGATTTTAATTAATTTTTGGATGTAAGTTATAAACTGATTCTTTAAATTAATAATACAAAAATATTCTTATTCTTAAAAATTTAAAAATATTATTATTATTCAGACACTTAATTTTTTATGTTGTTGTTAGGTTGTTAAAAAGTAATGATAATATTTTATGGATATATTATGATAAAAATAAGTAGAATTTCTTCTCCTTTAAAAGATAAACTTAAAAACCTAGAAACTTGTTCTCAGCTAGATGGAGATGGAGTTTTTGAAGGTAAATATAATACTTCAGGATCAGTTTTAATTAGAAATAATTATATTGGTGAAATTTCTGCCGATCAAATTATAGTCGATGAGAATGGAAAACTTGAAGGGAAAATTAAGTCTTCTGAATTAATTATTAGTGGTAAGGTAGACGGAACTATAACCGCAGATAGCATTGTGATTATGGAAACAGGAAAACTATCAGGTAACATTGCTTATAAACAAATAGCAGTTTTTGAGGGTGGCTTAATAGACGTTGACGGGATGAAACAAATTCAGGAAAAAGAAGAAAAAATTATTAAAATCTCTTCTAAGGTATAAATTTTAAGTCTTTACTACAAATTCTAGACCAGCCATGGACCCAATATAAAAATTTGGTTTGGTCTTCTTAAGTTTGATTATTGTTCCAGAAACTTCTACATCTATTCCGCTAGAATAAATTCTTATAATTTTTCCCTTTTTTTGCGTTTCATGATCAGTACAAAAAACAGTTATTACTTGATCTAAATGCATAAAATTTTATCCCCTTTAACAAATTACATAGCATGCTTTTTTAAATATTCTAGTTTTACTATTGAGAGAGTTGCTATATTAGTTGATTTTAATATTACTTTAGGTGCTTTACCTGCATTAAAAGCTTCGAGCCACCTTGAAGCACATAAACACCACTTGTCTCCATCACATAAACCTGGAAAATTGTATTCAGGAATATTAGTGCTAAGATCATTGCCAACGGACTTTGAAAAACTTAAAAATTCATTTGTCATAATACAGCAAACAGTGTGCAAACCCACATCATCAACGCCGGTATTGCAACAATTATCCCTATAAAACCCTGTAACAACATTGTTTTTATCTAAACCAAAATTGCATGGCTCAAGCTCATTTCCTAATACGTTTAGTTGTCTTTTATTACCTCTTTCAGGCAAGAAACCATCCATTTTATTTCTCCAACTCTATTAAATCATTCGAATGATGTTCAATAACAGATTCTAATTTTTTTAAAAATTTTATCTTTGATAAACCTGGTTCTATAGCAGGAAGAATTTTAATCGTTACCGCTTTTGACTTAAGACGATTAGGGTACTTCATAAAACTATTTTTTGGCCAAAGTAAACCAGCATTATGAGCAACTGGGATAACAGGGACTTTAGTCTGGGAGTAAAGAAAAAAAACACCTGGTAGATATGGTTTTTCTATAGAACTTATCCCAGGGTCAACTCTCGTTCCTTGCGGGAAAATCATCATTGACCTTTTTTCTTTAACTGCTTTTTTTGCATTTCTACCCATTTTTTTTAGAGCGTTTATGCCTTGATCTCTTGTAATTGGGATTGCTCCAGATTTAAGAAAATATAATCCTATAATTGGTAGATAAATTAAAACTTTTTTTAAAACAATTGAAGGCATTGAAAAAAGGTCAGTACAAAAAACAGTTTCCCACGCTGATTGATGCTTAATAGCATAAATCACTACTTTATCTTTAGATGGTATTTTTCCTATAACCTTTATGTCAGTCCCAAGCCACCACTTCATACCTTTAATCATTATTAAGCACCAGATTCTATTTACAACCATGACAACATTTCGAGAAAAGAGAAGACAAGGAAGACATAAGGTAACCAAAATACTTGTGCCTAAATAAAATTGTATATTAAATATTAGAGATCTAAAAAAAATCATATTACTTAAATTACACTCTTAAACTGAAACTTTAAAAAGTGTAAAGAAGTGTTTTCCAGCTTTAGTTGACTTGATAGATATATTATATCCCTCATTTTCAGAAAAGTGCTTGAAATCAATAGGGCTTGCAGGATCATCTGAAATAAACGTCACCTTATTACCTTTTTCTAAACTCTTTAAAACTCTCTTAGCTTTTAGAACTGGCAATGGGCATTTTAATCCTGTAAAATCATGCTCTTCAATCAAAACATACTCCTCAAAGACAATCTACTAATTTTATTAATACATACTAACTACTCATAGCAAAATTAATTTTACTTGTAAGCCTATAATCTTAATTGTAATAGGTAAATTATGAATATATGGGGGAAAATTATTGGAAGTACAACAGGATTTGCCTTTGGCGGACCCATTGGAGCACTTTTAGGAGGCGCAGCTGGACATGCCATAGATAAAATCCAAAGACAAAAAAAGAAACCTGAAGAATTAGCAATTAAACAAATAGGGTTTACGATTGGGGTTATAGTTCTTTCAGCAAAAATGGCAAAAGCAGATGGAAAAGTTACAAAACAAGAAATTTTAGCGTTTAAAAAAAAAATTGATGTGCCAGATGCTGAAATCAAAAATGTTGCTTTTTTATGGGATCAAGCAAAAAAATCTACACACGGATATGAAGTTTATGCGCAACAGATTTCAAATTTATTAGAAAAAAAATCGCCAGTTTTAGAGGAATTGTTAAACTTGTTAGTAATGATTGCCGAAGCAGACGGTGAAATTACTGATCCAGAAATAATATATTTGAAACAAGTAAGTGAAATATTTGGTTTCTCAAACGATGATTTTGAAAGAATAATTTCGTATAAAATTAAAGGATTATCCAATCCTTATAAAATATTAGGTGTTTCAGAGAAAACTCCAATTCATGAAGTCAAAAGAAAATGGAAAATATTAGCAACAAAACATCATCCTGATCTTTTGATTTCTCAAGGTATGCCTGAGGAATTGATAAAACAAAATACTCAAACACTTAAGGAAATTAATAATGCTTGGGATGTAATTCAAAAAAAAAGTTAAAATAGTCAAATGTCAAAACCACTTATTACTGTAAAAAATTTAAAAATATTAAAATCTGACAAAATACTTTTAGATAATTTAGATTTTACAATACATGAAAGTGATCGAATAATTTTAGTTGGAGAAAATGGATCTGGCAAAACGTCCTTAATGAGAATTATCAAAGGAATAGACGAAGCTGATCAAGGAACCATTTGGAAAAGACCAAATCTAAAAATTGACTACCTTGACCAAAACCCTTCAAAACCAAAAACACAAAATCTTGAAGAATTTTTATCACAGGATGTAGAATATCCAGATTTGTCTAAAATAAAAGATATTATCAATCAACTAGAATTATCAGATATTAGGCTTGAAAAACAATTATCAATTGGAGAAATTCGAAAAATATATATAGCTAAATCTCTTTTAAATGAGTCAGATATTCTACTTTTTGATGAACCAACAAATCATATCGATCTGCCAACAATAAGTTGGTTAGAAGATAAACTGTTATCAATTAAAAAATCAATGCTGATAGTAAGTCATGATCAAAATTTCTTAAAAAAAATAGGTACTAAAACTTATTGGTTATACCAAAATGAATTAATCTCAAGAGAAGGTCTTTATGATGGTTTTTATGACTGGGCCGAATTACATATAGAAACACGTAAAACACAGTCATCTAAAATTAAACAAAAAATTAAAAGTGAAACTAAATGGTCAATCGAAGGGATATCTGCGCGAAGAAAAAGAAATATGGGTAGAGTTAGGGAGTTAGAAAAACTTACTAAACACTACGAAAGTACCAAAATCACTGAAAAAAGACCTATGGATTTTTCTCTCAAGAAAACCAATGATTCTGGTTCAAATATAATTGAATTAAAAAATGTTTCTTTTGCATATAATAGTGATCTTAAAAAAGAAATAATTTCTAATTTTAACCTCAAAATTCAAAAAAAAGAGCGACTCGGTATAATTGGCGCAAACGGTTCTGGGAAAACGACTTTAATAAAAATGATACAAGGATTAATTTTACCCTCCAAAGGTAAAATCAAAACTGGCGAAAATATTAATATTAAATATTTTGACCAAAATAAAGAAACTATCGACCCAAAATTGACTCCTTGGAGATCATTGTCTGATGAGGGTGATCATGTAAACTTTATGGGACAAAAAATTCATGTTTTATCGTATTTAAAAATGTTTCTTTTTAACGAAAAAAAATCTTTGCAGAGCAATTCTTCATTATCTGGTGGAGAAAAAGTTAGATTATTATTGGCAAAATTATTTTTGAATGATCATAATTTTTTAATATTGGATGAGCCTACAAATGATCTTGATTTTTATACTTTAAATATTTTAAAAGATATAATTAAAAAGTATGATGGAACTGTTTTAATAATAAGTCATGATAGGTTTTTTTTAGATCACACAATAGATAAGCTTTTAGTATTTGAAAATGATAATAAAATTACCAAACATGAGGGTAATTTTTCTAGTTATTACTCTAAATATGGATTATCAAAAGTTAGAAAAATCAAATCTACACAATCAGTTAAAAGAAATATTCAAAAAACAAATAAATTTGTTAACAAAGGACCAAATGTTAAAAAATTAAGTTATAAAGAGGCTTACGCATTAACAGTTTTACCAAAAGAAATTTCTAAATTAGAGGACAAACTGAATTTATTGGAAAAACAGTTAAATGAAGAAAATTTATACCACAATGATTTTAACAAGTTTAATTCTATAATATCTGAAATTACAAAAATAAAAGATGATTTATCCACAAAAGAAGATAATTGGCTCAAACTTCAAATATTAAATGAAGAAATAAATAACACATAAATAAATTTAATCATTGACCTTAACTTTTGAGCTTATATTTTAACTTAGTCAGAGAGCAAGGTAGTTGCTTTTTAAAGAGGAAAGTCCGGGCTCTATAGGAATAAGGTGCTGGATAACATCCAGCGGGGGTGACCCTAGGGAAAGTGCCACAGAAAAAATACCGCCAATTTTGGTAAGGGTGAAAAGGTGCGGTAAAAGCGCACCGCGTTTTTAGTAATAGAAACGGCATGGTAAACCCCACCTAGAGCAAGACCAAATAGAAGGAACATTTTTTGAATTTCTACAAAGTTTCTTGGGTAGGTCGCTAGAAGAATTTGGTAACAAATTCTCAAGATTAATAACTACTATCAATTTTTGATACAAAACCCGGCTTATTGCTCTCTGACACTTAAAATTATTTCAATATCTAAATATAATACCATATTATACATGCAAATTACCATTGACTCCCATAAATTCCCATGATATCCCTTTTAAATAGTGAAAACTGTTTAGGTTAGAATTCTGAATTAAATAATAGTGCAAATCCTAGTCATATCACTTTTAACTTAGGGTCCTTAAAGTCGATGTTTTTATCAACTTCACATAATAAGATTGATTTAAAATGTAGAGTTTCAATTCCTGCAGCATACAGATTTTTTCTAGAAAAATCAGACGAACAGCTTATTTTATTTAAAAGTCTTCAATTCAAATGCTTAGAAGGCACTTCTTTTAGTAGAATGCAAAGATACATAAACGCCATTGACGAATTGGATGCCATGTCCGACGAAGCATTTGTTTTACGGATGATGATGGCTGACTCTTTTGAAACAAAATTTGATGCTAGCGGAAGAATTGTGATTCCTGAAACTCTTATGAATTTTGCAGAGCTTTCAAATAAAGCTGTATTTATGGGTATAGGTGAATCTTTTTATATATGGTGCCCTACAGAATATGAAAAGCAATATAAAAAATCACAAAAAATTCTTGAAGAAAAAGGACCTCCAAAATTAATCCTTAACAAGAAAACTGAGTAGCATTCATTATGTTAAATTGTACTCAACACACCCCTGTTCTTCTCAATGAAACGATAAATGCATTATCATTAAAAGACGAAGGTATTTACGTAGATGCAACGTTTGGTTTGGGAGGGTATTCTAGAGAAATCCTAAATAAATGTAATTGTAGTCTATTAGCTATTGATAGAGACCCACAAGCAAAAGAATTTGCTGCCCCTATCAAATCAACTTTTGAAAATAAATTTACTTTTATAAATGGAAAATTTTCAGAATTACTAAAATATTTAAAAGAAACCAATATAAATAAAGTTAATGGTATAGTTTTTGATCTGGGCGTCTCCAGTCCGCAAATTGATACAAAAGAAAGAGGATTTTCATTTAAATTAGATGGTCCATTGGACATGAGAATGTCACTTGAAGGCCCTACAGCAGAAGAGTTCATAAATAAAGTAGAGGAAAAAACATTAGCTAATATCATATATGAATATGGTGACGAGGTTTTCTCAAGAAGAATAGCCAAAAATATAGCCTATGAGAGATTAACGAATAGAATTAATAGCACAGGTCAGCTAGCTACAATTATCAGGAAGTCAATTCCGTTCTCAAAACAAAAAATTGACCCTGCCACAAGAACTTTTCAAGCCATAAGAATATATCTCAATAATGAAATATATGAGTTAGAAAAAGGGCTAATCGCTGCTGAAAAATCACTTGAACCAGATGGTATATTAGCAGTTGTTTCTTTTCATTCAATTGAAGACAGGATTATAAAAGAATTTTTTATAAAATGTTCTAACAATCAGTCAACATCACGATATTTACCTGAAAAGAACGAAAGAAAAAATAGCCTCGAAATCATAACAAGAAAACCCATATCCCCATCAACAAAAGAAATAGAAAGAAACAAACGATCAAGATCAGCTAAATTGCGAGTTGCAAGAAGAACAAATTTTCCATCATATTTTGGAGATGAAGAATGATTAGGTACCCTTCTTTTCTTGTGGTTTTTTTAATTGTTGTGGTTGGAATTTCATTATACCAAATTAAATTTTTTATCACACAAAATGAGGTGGCACTAAAAACAATTAAAACAAAAATAGTTAATGCAAAATCTGATTTAGAAATTTTAAATGCTGAACTTAGCTACCTAAAACGACCAGATAGGATAGAGAAAATTGCTTTAACTAAACTAGAACTAAAAGAAATTCTACCGACTGATATTTGGAATTTAAAAGATTTAGTTGAGGCAACAAAATCTATTAATGCAAGAGTGCCTAAATGAAAAGTTTAATTAACTTCAAAAGCGCACTAGTAGTAAGGAGCAACACAAAATTTAGAAAAATTAAATTATTGATGTGTGGTAGTTTGTTTCTGTTTTCTTTCATGACTATTGGTTATAGAACAATATCTTTGGCAGGTATTACTAAACCCAACCCTGCTAATATTTCTTTTAAGACTATTAAATCAGATCTCAATAAAAATTTAACACGTGGAAACATTTATGATCGAAATAAAGAATTACTAGCAACAACAATCAGCACATCAAGTTTAAATATAAATCCACAAGAGGTGCTAAACAAAAAAAACACAATAAAGAAACTGCTTGAAATTTTTCCTCAATTAGATGAAGTAGCTTTAAAAACAAAATTAGATTCTAAAAAGCAATTCGTAAATATACTCAGAGAAATTTCTCCAAAAGAGCACGTATTACTTTTGAATGAGGGTATTGAGGGACTAAAAATAAGGGTCAAACATAAAAGAATATACCCGAACAATAATTTGGCTGCACATATTTTAGGAAGCACTGATGTTGATGGTAGTGGTATAGCTGGAATAGAAAAATCATTAGATAGTCAATTAAAAAACGGTAAAAATATTAAAATTTCAATTCATAGTGGAATTCAACACATCACAGAAAAAATTTTATTTGAGCAGATTAATAAATTTGAAGCTGAAGGTGGTGCCGGAATAGTAATGAACTCTAAAAACGGTGAAGTTTATGCTATAACATCATTGCCTGATTACAACGTTAATAACTATAGTAAAGTATCAGATGAACTACTGTTTAACAAAGCAACAAAGGGGATTTATGAACTTGGGTCCACCCTTAAATTAATTACAGCTGCTATCGCTTTAGATAGTGGACTTGTAGAAGAAAACGAAGTTTTTGACGTCTCACGTCCTTTAAGAGTGTCATCAAGAACAATACGAGATTTTCATCCTCTAAATTACGCTATAAATATTCCTGAAGTTATTGTTCATTCAAGCAATATTGGATCAGCTAAGATTGCTGAAAAATTTGGTTCGGCAACACAGCTAAAATACCTAAGAAAACTTGGGTTTATGGATAAAATGGATCTGCTAATACCTGAGGTAGGAACACCGCAGGTCCTTATGGACAGAAAATTACTTTCTACTATGACTATTTCCTACGGACATGGCATAGCAATAACGCCAATGCATCTAGCTTCGTCTACTGCAACGCTTGTCAATAACGGTATCAAAGTTAACCCTACTCTCTTTGTTTCAAAAACGAGGGGAAAAAAAACTCGTGTTTTTTCTAAAAATACTTCAAATAAAATTAAAAGCATAATGAGACTTGTTGTAAAAAGTAAATACGGAACTGCAAAAAAAGCAGAAGCAAAAGGTTACTTGGTTGGAGGCAAAACTGGAACCGCTGAAAAGCTAAGCAAAACTGGAGGCTACTTAAAAAAACAAAATATTGTAGCTTTTACATCTGCCTTTCCAATAAATAATCCTCAATTTATAATCACCGTAATGATCGACAATCCAAAAGGTCAGAAATTTTCTTATGGTTATAGAACAGCCGGATGGGTTGTAGCGCCAGTAGTAAAAAGGCTAGTTACAAGAATTGCTCCTATATTAAATATAAAACCACAAAATGAAAATTCATTAAACTTCTCTCAGAATCTTATTCAATACGAAATAAGAGGTAAAGAAAAGGGAGCAAATTTATAAAGATGATTTTAAGCGAATTAGTGTCAAAAAATAAAATTTTAACTAATATTTTGGGTCACCTTGATCATCAAATATTAAATCAAGAAGTCAAAGGAATATCTTCTAATAGTAAAGACATTAAATCAGGATATATTTTTGTTGCAATAAAAGGAAAAAACTTTGATGGAGAAAGTTTTATTAAAGAAGCAAAGAGCAAAGGTGCTTTTTTAATTCTAGCTGAAAATAAAAATAAGAAAAATTGCGTTTCTATAACTAAAGGAACCTCAAGGCTAGTTTATTCAACTTTGCTATCTATTTATTATAAAAATCAACCAAATGTGATTATAGGTGTCACAGGCACTAATGGGAAAACCTCTACTGTTGAGTTTTGCAGACAAATTTGGGTTCAAGCTGGTTGGAAAGCTGCCTCGATGGGAACTCTTGGAACCAAAGTTGGAACCCATCAAAGTGATGCTGTTTATAATTCATCACAAAATTCATTAACAACATTTGAGCCAAATGAATTATATAAAAATTTAAATTTTCTGGCACAAAATGATGTCTCGCATCTAGCACTTGAAGCTTCTTCACATGGTCTAGATCAATTTAGATTAGACGGAATAAAATTTTCTGGAGCGATATTTACAAATCTTTCTCGTGATCACCTGGATTATCATGGGAATATACAAAGTTATTTTTCTGCAAAGAAAAAACTTTTTACGGACATTCTAAAAAAACAGTCTGCGGTTGCTATTAATATTGATAATGAATTTGGAAAAAAACTATATGAAGAGATAGCATCAAAAAATCATCTAATTTTAACTTTTGGTGAAAATGAAAAAGCTAATATCAGAATTAAATCTATAACACATAATAATCAAACACTTAAAATATCAATTGAGTTTAGAAATAAAATTTATGATGCAACATTGGGAATGATTGGAAAATTTCAAGCCTATAACGTTATCGCATCTGCTTCAATTTGTATCGCATTAGGAATGGAACCAAGTTTTGTTTTTAAGTCACTTTCCTATCTAAAACCTGCGAGAGGGAGAATGGAGATTGTTTCAGGTGAAAATCATAATTCAACAATCATAATTGATTATGCTCATACTCCTGAAGCATTAAAGTCTGTTCTGTTATCTTTAAAAGAAATAAAAAAAGCTAATGGTAAATTAATAACTTTATTTGGTTGTGGTGGCGATAGAGATAAGGGAAAAAGAAAATTAATGGGCAAGATAGCCCATGAGTATTCTGATTTAATAATTGTAACTGACGACAACCCTAGAAACGAAAGTCCTGCCGGTATAAGAAGTGATATTTTGAACGGCAGTCCTACTGCAGTTGAAATTCCCGATAGGAACAAAGCCATAAAGCATGCTGTATCATTATTAAAAATGAACGATTTTTTGCTTATTGCCGGCAAAGGACATGAAACCTTGCAGACTGTTGGGCTAGAGACGCTTCCGTTTGATGATTATGCAGTGGCTAAGGAAGCCTTAAAAACTATGAATTTAATTGAGGCTTGATTTTGAACTTATTGTGGACAAAAAAAGAATTGATAACCGCTACCAATGGGTCTGACCCCTCATCTAATTTTCTAATAAATCAAAAAAATGTTTTTGGAATAAGTATAGATGACAGAACAATAAAAGAGGGTGATTTATACGTTGCTATAAAAGGTGATAAATATGATGGTCATGATTTTATTAACTCTGCGATATCAAAAGGAGCCTCAGGGGTAATTGTATCAGATAAAAAAATTGCACTTAGATATAGTGGTCTATTTGTAAAAGATACAAAAATTGCATTAATAAATATTGCACAGTTTTCTAGAAATAGATTTACAGGAAAAGTTATTGCAATTACTGGAAGCAGTGGGAAAACAAGCACCAAACATATTTTAGCAACTTCCCTTCAAGAGTTTGGAAAAACACACTTTACGCATGGTAATAACAATAATATAATTGGTCTTTCTTTAACATTATCAAGACTTCCTAAAGAATATGCTTTTTGTGTTCTAGAGCTTGGAATGAACCATACTGGTGAAATTAAAGAGCTAACTTTAATTTCAAAACCTCATATTGCATTAATAACAAATGTATCGAGTTCTCATATTGAGAATTTTAAGAGCGAAAAAGAAATAGCAAATGCTAAAAGTGAAATTTTTATCGGCTTAAATGCAAACGGAGTAGCCATCATAAATTCAGACAACACCTGGTGTGATTATCTTAAAGAAAACGCAAAAAAATATACAACTAACATAAAATTATATGGGCATACTATAAAATCTAGTCAGAGAATTAACAAAATAATTGATGAAAAAGATGGGTCTACAATTTTCTTAGAAAACAAAAGACCTTGGCATCTTAAATATATGAGTTCAGTCCAGGCATTGAATGCAGTTGGAACTTTGGTAGTTGTAGGAGAACTAGGACTATCACAAGAAACTGCTAAAAAAACTATATCTGGTATAAAGCCTCTATCAGGAAGAGGTCATAAAATAATAATAAATTTTAAAAATAATCAAGAAAGTCTTTTAATAGATGATAGTTATAATGCAAATCCAGATTCTATGTATGCATCATTATGCAATCTATATAAAATAAAATCAAAATTAATTAATTATGAAACAGTCTTAATAATAGGAGACATGCTAGAATTAGGCAAAAAAGCTAAACTTAAACATTTAGAATTAATACCCATATTAAAAAAAATAAATCCAAATTTACTAATAACTGTAGGATCTTTCACACAGTTAATAAGTAAAGAACTAAAAATCAAATCTTATTCATACCTGAACGTTGATGATTTACTATCAAAAATTAAGGAAATAGTAAAACCCAATCAATTAATCTTAATTAAAGGTTCAAATGGAACAAACCTTTGGAAGTTAGTAAAAGTTTTACAAAATTTTAATCAGGAGAATAATAATGCTGCCTGATTTGTTGCTTGATTACAAAGACTATTTTCAGCCCCTTAATTTATTTAATTATATTACATTTAGAAGCATAGGTGCTCTATTAACAGCCTTAGTAATAAGTTTAGTCTTTGGACAAAAAATTATATGGATTTTAAAAAAATTTCAAAAAAAAGGGCAACCAATACGTTCTGATGGTCCTAAAAATCATATAATTTTAAAAAGTGGCACACCTACAATGGGAGGCTTACTGATATTATTGGCTTTTACAATCTCAACAATTTTATGGGCAAAATTAGATAATATATATATTTGGATAATTTTAGGCGTTGCATTATCTTTTGGCTTAATTGGACTTTTAGATGACTGGCTTAAAGTTTCACGAATGACAAGTAATGGCCTTAAAAGTTACCAAAAGATAATTCCACAAATTTTTATTGCCTTTTTAGCAGCATGGTTCATAGGTGAAAATACTCCTGCAACTTATCAAAACTCTTTATCTATACCCTTCCTAAAAGAGGGTTTGTTTTTCATAGGTGTGTTGTATATACCCTTTACGATTTTAGTAATAGTAGGCTCTTCAAATGCTGTAAACTTAACAGACGGTTTAGATGGACTTGCAATTGTACCAGTAATGATTGCAGCTGGATCCTTAGCTATTATTGTTTACTTAGTTGGTCATGTGAATTTTTCAAATTATTTACAAATAAATTATGTCCCAGGTGTAGGAGAAATCACAGTTTTCTTGGGCGCAATAATTGGTTCAGGGTTAGGTTTTCTATGGTTTAATGCGCCTCCAGCAATGGTGTTTATGGGAGATACTGGTTCACTGTCATTAGGAGGTGTTATTGGCGTAAGCGCCTCAGCTTCAAGACATGAATTAGTTCTAATCATAATTGGAGGCCTTTTTGTTTTAGAGACTATCTCAGTAATTGTACAAGTTGTATCGTTCAAACTTACAGGCAAACGAGTTTTTCGAATGGCACCATTGCATCACCATTTCGAACAAAAAGGATGGGCTGAATCAACAATTGTAATCAGGTTTTGGATAATAGCTGTCATATTGGCTTTGATAGGCATTTCAACACTCAAACTTAGGTAAAAAAATTGAATAATAGTATTGCACACTATAAAGATAAGCATGTTGGAATTTTAGGGGCTGGAAAATCAGGTTTGGCAGCAGCTGAAATTCTAGCTAATTCAAATGCACATATTTTTATATTCGATGATAATAATCCAAGGCCATCATCTATAAAAAAAACTCATTGGCAAAATTATAAAGAATGGCCATGGAAAAACTTAATATCCTTAATAGTCAGCCCAAGTATACCCACTAATAATTTTGACAAACATGAGGCTGTTGAACTTGCCATTAAACACAACGTAAAAATTATTAATGAGATTGATTTGTTTTTTGAAACAAACCCTAAAGCCAAAATTGTAGGCATAACTGGTACAAATGGGAAATCAACAACAGTATCTCTTTTATATCATATATTAACTTTCAATAAAGTTAAGTGTGCAATTGGTGGCAACTTTGGGTACCCCGCATGTCTTATAAATGATCCTGGTAATAAAGGGGTTATAATTCTTGAGCTATCAAGCTATCAACTTGATGGAATAAAAAAATTAAATTTAGACCTGGCTTCAATAATTAACATCACTCCAGATCATATAGATTTCCATGAAACCTTTGAAAAATACATTTCAAGCAAGTTAAAAATTATTAGTTGTTTGAATATCAATGGAATCTTCGTTTTCAATAAAAACGATCAATTTTTAAAAAAATTAGTTAAATCTCAAAACAGTGTTTCATCCAAATCTTTTGAAGTAGATAAAAATTTTAGCAAGAGTTTTGTCAATGATAACAACTATCTGAAAGGAAATCATAATTCTATAAATGCTTCAATTGCGATAACACTAGCAAAAAAACTTAATATTAATGATTCTCAAATCAAGTTAGCGATCAAGACCTTCAAGGGTTTGCCACATAGAATGGAGCCCATATATATTTGTAATAAATTTAAAATAATTAATGATAGTAAATCTACTAATGGTGAATCTACAGCTGCCGCTCTATCTTCATTTGACAATATATTTTGGATAGCAGGAGGTAAACCTAAATCAGACGGTATTGGTCAAGCTCAAAAATTTTTAACAAATGTGGTTGAAGTTTTCTTAATAGGTAACTCAATAAATTATTTTGTAGAGGAAATAAAAAGTATTGCCCCTGAACTGAAAATAAATACATGTTTTACATTAGAAAAAGCAACGCTACTCGCAATTGAGAGTGTTATTAGAAGTAAATTAAGGAATTGCGTTATTTTATTCTCTCCTTCAGCCGCTAGTTTTGATCAGTTTAAAAACTATGAGGATAGAGGGAACTATTTCAAAAAAATTGTTAATCTTAAATTTGATCAGGATGTTATTAAAAAATGATAATAACTCGTTCAGATAGATCAAATATTGCTTTGTGGTGGTGGACTACAGACAGATATCTTTTAACAGGTTTTTTTATTTTAATTTTAATTGGTATCTTTTTGGTGATGGCTTCTAGCCAACACATTACACAAAGTCTTAATTTATCATCTCATCATTTCACTTTGAGGCATATTTTGTTTGGAGCGCTGAGTATTCCAATCATTATAATCTTCTCAATTTTAAATCAAAGGCAAATTAAAATTATAAGTATTTTAGGACTGGCAATATCTATTTTACTACTATTTTTAACTGTTATAGACGGAGATAAAATAAAAGGAGCACATAGATGGCTTTATATGGGAAAGTTTAGTTTCCAACCAAGTGAGGTATGTAAACCTTTTTTTATAATTTTTAATGCTTGGATTTTATCATTGTGGGCAGAAAAAAAGAATTTTCCAGGCTGGGTTTGGTCTATTTGTTCAATAAGCTTAATTTCAGCACTTTTATTATTACAACCAGATTTGGGAATGACTATTTTATTGATATTTACATGGGCTTTTCAATTATTTATTACAGGAATCCCACTTATAATTATTATTGTTCTAATAATATCATTCCCTATTTTTATGATTATCTCTTATCACAATTTCGATCACGTTAAAATTAGAATAGACGGTTTTATTGAGGGAACAACATACCAAGTATCAAAATCATTACAATCTTTTGAATCGGGTGGTCTCTTAGGTAAAGGTCCAGGAGAAGGTCTATACAAAAAATCTTTACCTGATGCTCATTCAGATTTCGTTTATGCTGTGGCTGCTGAAGAGTATGGCGTTCTAATATGCAGCATTATTATAATGATTTATGGATTAGTTATACTAAGATCATTTTTATATACTCTCAAAATTGATAATTTATTTTTGATCTTAGCTGTGAGTGGTCTAGCTTTTCAATTCGGCTTCCAATCACTTATACACATGGCAAGTAATACAGATCTCATTCCTACCAAAGGGATGACGCTACCTTTTTTATCATACGGTGGGTCTTCTATATTAGCATCAGCGATTACTGCTGGTATGCTCCTTTCTCTAACAAGAACTAATAATTCATTAGAACCATTCACAAGGCATTTTAATGAAAAATAATAAAATGAAAAAAATAAATAATAAAAAGGTAATATTAATTGCAGCAGGTGGAACTGGAGGACATATCTACCCTGCCCTATCAATTATAAACAAAGAAAGGTTTGATAAACATATTGTAATCACAGATTTAAGAGGAAAGGACTATTTTACTAAATTTTTAAATGAAAAGAATATTAATATTTTAGTCTATGCTCACAAAGTTATTAGTCCGAGCAATCAATTAATTATTAATAAACTAAAGTCACTTTTTTATTTTGTTTTATCTTTTATTAAATCAATTTTATTAATTATAAAATATAGACCAACCAGAGTTCTAGGATTTGGAGGATATCCTTCAGTCGCTCCAGTTTTAGCAGCCAAAATATTTGGTATAACTACAATTATACACGAACAAAATGCAGTTATAGGTAGAGCAAATAAATTACTCAGTACTATTTCCAATATTTTAGCTTTATCTTTTGAAAATACAAAAAATGTTTCTAACAACAAAAATCTTATTTATTCAGGGAATCCAGTTAGGGATGAATTCTTTGATATCGGAAAAAGTAAGTATGCAATTCCTAATAATGAAGATAAGTTCCATGTATTAATATATGGGGGCAGCCTCGGTGCTAGTTTTTTTTCAGAACACCTCACATCAATTATTTGTTCTATGCCTGAGCACATAAAAAAAAGATTAAAAGTAATCCAACAGGTTAGAAAAGAAGACATTGATAAAGTTCAAGGTAAGTATATTCAAAATAAAATTGATTGTGAAATAAGTGTTTTTTTTAACAATATATTTACAAAATTTAAACTAGCTCATCTGGTAATAACCAGAGCAGGTGGATCGACTGTTGCTGAAATAATTGCGTCAAAAAAACCTGCAATCCTAGTTCCACTTTCTAACTCTCTAGATAACCATCAATTAGAAAATGCTCTGTATATAAAAAATAGTGGTGGATGGATTTTTGATGAAGGAAAAAATAAAATTAGCGAATTAAAAAAACTAATAAACAATCTTTTTATAAATCCTCACAAGCTTATTGAGGCTAACAAGAAATTAAACAAACTTTCAAATAAACTTACTAAATTGTTAAATAATAAAACATCTACAGATTTTTTAACTGACCTCATAATAAAAAAAGATTTTGATACAAACGAGGAAGTTACAAAACCATGTTAAGGAGTCCACAAAATTTAGGAATAATACATTTTATTGGTATTGGCGGCATTGGAATGAGTGGGATTGCAGAAATATTATTCCAATCAGGATACCTTGTTCAAGGTAGTGATATTAGTCAAAATAAAAATACCGATAGATTAAAAAAACTAGGAATAAAAATTTATTTAGAACAAAAAAAATCAAATATAGTAAATGCTAAGATTATAGTTGTCTCTTCCGCAATTTCTGAAACTAACAAAGAATTAAAAGCTGCCAAGAAGTTATTTATACCAATTGTACATAGATCGGAAATGCTAGGAGAATTAATGCGATTAAAACAATCTATTGCTATAGCTGGAACACATGGAAAAACAACAACCACGTCTTTAATCGCAAAGATGATAGAAGAAAATGGAATGGATCCAACTATTATTAATGGTGGAATTATTTCTTCTTTAGATAGTAACGCAAAATTAGGAAATGGCGAATGGATGGTTGTAGAGGCCGATGAAAGTGATGGAAGTTTTGCAAAGTTAAACCCAACAGCTGCCGTGATTACTAATATAGATTTAGAACATTTAGATTTTCATAAAACAGAAAAAAATCTAGAAGAAGCCTTTCAAAATTTTGTATTGTCAATACCATTTTATGGATTTGCTTGTCTTTGTATTGATCACCCAAGAGTCCAAAAACTAATTTCAAAGTTAGATAATAAAAAAATTATTACGTATGGGTTGTCTGCAAATGCTGATGTCAGGGCAAGCAATATTTCATACAAAAATAATAAAATGAAATTTATTTTACACAGTCCAGTCTCAGAAAATTTTGAAATAGAGTTTTCAATGGTAGGTAATCACAATATACAAAACGCGTTAGCCACAATTGCTGTAGGGATTGAGTTAAAAATCCCATTGCAAAAAATAAGGGAAACATTAAAAGACTTTACAGGTGTTGAAAGAAGATTTCAAAGAGTTGGCAATTTTAAGAATACGTTAATAATAGATGATTATGGTCATCATCCAGTTGAAATAAGCTCAGCACTAGCTGCATCAAGGCTAATGGCACCAAACAATAAAATTGTAAGTATTTTTCAACCCCATCGATACACTCGTTTAAGAGATTTATTTGATGAATTCTGTAGTTGTTTCAATGATGCAGATCATGTTTTTTTACTTGATGTTTATCCTGCTGGAGAGAAATTAATTAATAAATTTGAAAGTATTGATCTAGAAAATGGATTGTACAAATATGGGCATAAAAATGTTTCATACATCAAAAATGAAAAAGATATAGCCAAGACACTCTTAAAAATAATTAAACCAAACGATATAATCATATGTCTAGGTGCTGGTTCAATCACAAAAATTGCTAACAAACTCGAAGAAAATTTGAATAATGAAATTAAGTAAATTTAATAAATCGGTAACGCTAAACCAAACATTATCAAAACACAATTGGTTTAACGTAGGTGGGAATGCTGAAATACTTTTTGTACCGGAAGATATCAAAGATCTAATTGGTTTATTAAAATCAAAACCAAAGAAATATGAAATTTATCCAATTGGAGCAGGTTCAAACATCCTAGTTAGTGACAAGGGTATTAAAGGAATTACATTAATAACTAAAAAACTTAATCAAATTAGTATTGACAACTTTGGAGTTATAACAGCACAAGCCGGAGCAGTAGATGCTGATGTTGCACGATTTGCAAGAGATCAAGAAAGAACAGGGTTAGAGTTTTTAGTTGGGATTCCAGGAACAATTGGTGGTGGTATAAAGATGAATTCAGGAGCTTTTGGTGCTGAATTTAAGGACATATTAATAGATGTAAAAGCGATAAATAATTTAGGAGAAATTAAAACATTTTCTAACAAAGAATTACAAATGGGATATAGAAAAATTGGCCTTAGTAAAGAATGGATTTTTTATGAAGCACGATTCAAGAGTTCCAAAGATTCAAAAGATAAAATAACAACTAAAATGAGAAGAATAATCCATTTAAGAAAAGAAGCCCAACCAACAGCAGTCAAGACCGGTGGCAGTACTTTTAAAAACCCAATCAATAAAAAGGCATGGAAACTTATAGATGAAGCTGGTTGTAGGGGTCTTCAAAATGGAGATGCTATGATCTCAGAAAAACACTGTAATTTTATAATAAATCTTAAGAAATCAACATCTCAAGAAATTGAAGAACTAGCTCAAATGGTTCAAGACAAAGTTTTTGAAAAATCTGGAATAAGGTTGGATTGGGAAATACAAAGGGTTGGTATAAAGTGAGGATGAAAAACAAAATGCATGTTTTGTTAGTAAAAGGAGGATATGGTTCTGAAAGAGAAGTGTCTCTTAAATCTGCTGATATCTGTGCAAAAACTTTAAGAAAAGCTAATTTTAAAGTAACTGAATTTGATATTGCTACCATG